>LFRM01389885.1_pt3 | contig 17840 bp, 12 predicted proteins | sample 618341 | NCBI WGS metagenome assembly LFRM01 (sample SAMN03654438, study PRJNA283298) | anaerobic digester metagenome | isolation source: pool of bioreactors CSTR01a, CSTR02a, and CSTR03a thermophilic anaerobic... | place: Denmark: Kgs. Lyngby | collected 2014-05-21 | reverse complement strand
GTGATTTTTATTACCTCATCATTTCAAAAATACAAAATGAAGCTGGCCGTATAATTGATTGCAAATGCAACATAAATTGAGATATAAGAGAATTAAATCTAAGATTTTTAAGCAATCCTATTAATTCTGTTAGCCGTTCTAACTTCGACATGATTTATTGATTAGTGACCTGCTAGAACCTAATTAAGGAACTTGATAGTTGCTTTATCAACATCAACTCATGTTATAATAGATGTCATAGTTTAAAATCTAATATATGTCGTAAATGCATAATTAAATTGAATTGAGGTAACTAAATGGAGCAAAATTTTATAAACCTGGATGAGAATATTTTACTAAAAATATACGATACCATTCGATACGTCAAACCCATAGAAAAGAATTGTAGCTCAAACAGTGAAAGTTTTGAGGATAATTCCTTACCTAAAAACCATTGTTATTCTGTTTGGGAAAAGGATGAAGTTTGTGAAAATTGCACTTCAATAAGAGCTTCTAAAGAAAAAAAAGTCTTCATGAAATTAGAATATAGCGATAAAAAAATTTATATGGTAACTTCGGTTCCAATGAGTGATAGTGAAATGGATGACCGTGTAATCGAGCTTATTAGAGATGTTACAAATGAAAACTTGTTGGATTCAAATGATTTATTAAACGAAAAAGTCCTATTAGAAAAAATCAATAATCTTAATCGAGAACTCATTTCTGATCCGTTAACAAAATTATATAATCGCCGCTTTATGGATGAGCGTTTACCCTATGAACTAGTGAAAAGTTGGACAACAAAAGCCCCGATAGGATTAATAATGGCAGATATCGATTATTTTAAAAAAATTAATGACACCTATGGACATTTAGTAGGCGATCAAGTCCTTACCGGCTTTTCAAACTTGCTAAAAAGTACAATTAGAGGAACTCATGACTGGATTATTCGTTATGGTGGTGAAGAATTCTTGCTCTTTATCTCAGCTGCAAACAATGAGATACTAATGAAAAAAGCTGAGCATATAAGAGCTTTAGTAGAAAATCATGTATTCTCCATTGACGATCTGAAGCTCAATATTACATCATCATTTGGTGTTTTTAGCGTCATTCCTGAGCAAGTTGATGATATTTCTATTACTAAAACATATATTGATAATGCTGATAAAGCTCTATATCATTCAAAAACTACTGGCAGAAATAAGGTGAGCTCCTACAAGGATTTTGTATAAGTTGAGAAAAACATATTTTCAATATTACCAGGGTCTTTAGTTTTCATTCATTTACACTTAGTGAACCTCACTTCATAACATTATAGATAACAGCCTTGAAACTTGAATTCAAGGCTGTTTTTATCTGTATCTAGGTTTCTTTGTCCCTAAGTTCATAAGTTTTGCATGTCTACCTGTATATGAATTGACTCGCCAACTTACTACCCCCTTATACGAAATAGAGAAGTTAATCCCATTATTTATAATCTGAAACAACTACTGAAAGTATTTTAAGCCATAACTATGCTTTCTTATTGATACCTCAATTTCTACACTCCTATTTAAAAATTTACTCCGAGTCGTATAAACTCTTCTAAAATTCATAAAATAATTATTGAGCTCTAAAATCACTGTATTTATTCTAAAATAATGCTAATATTAACTTAAGCTTTGGAGGTTGTTATGAAAAAGAAAACATATGCCCCTATAATTATTGTACTCCTTCTTTTAGTTAGCCTGTTTGGAATTTATTTTCTACTTGACTATGGAATTGTAGGCGTAGAAAAATCTACAGATGTGACTAGAATTCAAGAAGTGAAGGACTCTGTAAAAGTCCACTATTTAGATATTGGTCAAGGAGATGCTATTTTTATACAAGTCAATAAATTAAATATTCTTATTGATGCAGGAGAAAGAGAACATGCACAAACCATCATTGATTATTTGAAATCATATGGCGTAGAGAGCTTAGATTATGTCTTCCTAACCCACCCTCATGAAGATCATCTGGGAGGAATGGGCGAAGTTATTTCTAATTTTGATTTAGGTGAATTCTACACTCCTAATAAAACATTAGTCACTAAGTCTTTCAAACGATTAACTGATGCCTTAGAACACAAGAGTAAAACCATGAATTTCATTCAAGGAGGTATGTCCTTTGATTTTGGAGAAGGTGTTTTAATGGAGATTTTCTCTCCAAACCGAGAAACTTATCTTAATCCGAATAACTACTCCCCTATCATGAAACTAAGTATTGGAACTACTGCATTTTTGTTTACTGGTGATGCGGAAGAACTTATTGAAGAAGAAGTCTTGAGATTAAATGTTGATTTGAAAGCAGATGTACTCAAAGCACCTCATCATGGGTCTAAAACATCTTCTAGCCCTGCCTTTTTAGAACAAGTCTCCCCTGATTTTGTGGTAGTCACTTCTGAAAAAGGAAACACCCATAACCTACCCTCCCCTGAAATCCTAAATCGATATAGAGAGCTAGGCTATCAAGTGGTTTTAACGGAGGAGAGTGGACATGTGGTTTTTTCTTCCAACGGAGACGAAGTTACCCCATTATCGAATTGACATGAATGACCATCATAGTATAATGAAGTATGACAACGAAGTTTTGGTTTAGCCGAAGCTTCTTTACCTGTAAGGAGGAAATTATGAGTAAAATAAGAACCCGGTTCGCTCCTAGCCCCACGGGATATATGCATGTAGGGAATCTTAGAACAGCTTTATATGCCTATCTCATTGCCAAACATGAAGATGGAGACTTTATTCTAAGAATAGAAGATACAGATCAAGAACGTTTAGTTGAAGGTTCTGTGGAAGTTATCTACAAGACTTTAGCACAAACTGGCCTAATTCATGACGAAGGACCAGATGTGGGTGGAGACTATGGCCCCTACGTTCAAAGTGATCGTAGAGACCTTTATAAGCAATACGCGGAGCACTTGGTGGAAACCAAAGAAGCGTATCACTGTTTCTGTACCAAAGAGAGGCTTGACCTTCTTCGCAAAAATTCAGAAATTCAAAAAAAACCTTTTAAATATGATAAACACTGTTGTTCTTTATCTCAAGATGAAGTAAAGGAAAAACTAGAACAGGGACTCCCTTATGTAATTCGTCAAAATAACCCTACTGAAGGAATGACGAAGTTTGAAGACGTTATCTACGGTACTATAAGTGTTGATAATGAAGAACTTGAAGACATGGTGCTATTAAAGAGTGATGGTCTGCCCACCTATAACTTTGCTAACGTCGTAGATGACCATTTAATGGAAATTACTCATGTGGTTAGAGGAAGTGAGTATCTTTCTTCATCTCCTAAATATAATAGGCTTTATGAAGCGTTTGGATGGGATGTACCGGTTTATGTTCATTGTCCACCCATTATGAAGGATGCACAACACAAGCTATCTAAACGAACAGGAGATGCTACATACGAAGATCTCATTAATCAAGGATTTCTTAAAGATGCGGTCTTAAACTATATTTCACTTTTAGGGTGGAATCCAGGAACAACGCAAGAAATATTTACTCTAGAAGAACTTGTTAATACTTTTGACTATCATAATATTAACAAGAGCCCTGCTATCTTTGATATTGAGAAATTAAGATGGATGAATAGTGAATATCTTAAGAAAATGTCTTTAGAAGAATTCCATGAACTAACACTTCCTTATATTCTTCAAGATATTAAAGATAAACCACTAGATACAAGAAAAATCGCTGAGATTCTTCATAATCGCGTAGAAGTCTTAAGTGAAATCCCAGGACAATTAGATTTCTTTTATGCCCTACCTGAGTATGATTTAGAAATGTATACTCATAAAAAGATGAAAACAAATAGCGAAGTCGCTTTAGCTTCTCTTAATACTATAGTTCCCATACTAGAAAGCATTCCAGAGAATCAATGGAATTTAGATTATCTTCATGAGGTGGTACTTTCTACTGTAAAAGAATTAGGCATGAAAAATGGTCAAATGCTGTGGCCAATTAGGACAGCTCTAACTGGAAAACAGTTTACCCCTGGAGGCGCTTTTGAAGCGGCTAATGTCTTAGGAAAAGAAGAGTCTATCCAGCGAATTAATACTGGAATTTCTCTATTGAAAGAAAGTTTACAATNNATAAGCAAAAATTTAGAACCTCATATGAGGTTCTTTTTTTTACTTTACTCCTTAATTTGTTCTATCGGACGATGAAAGAGTCTCTAATTTTATCTAGCGTTTTTTCGCCAATCCGATTGACTTGAAGCAAATCCTCCACTGTTTTAAAAGCACCATTCTCTTCTCGATAAGTTAAAATGTTGTCTGCAGTAGCTGGACCAATTCCTGTCACTGTCATCAGCTCTTCTTTAGTCGCTTTATTTAAATCTATTTTTCCTTCATTGTTTTCACCGCTAGAAGAATTTTGAACCGTATGATCTCCTTCTTCATCCATAGAAGGAATGTAAAAAGAATCTCCATCCATAATTTTCATGGCCAGATTCACATGTCGTAGATTTGCATTATCAGTAACTCCCCCTGAAATTTGAACTAAGTCATTCAACCTTTGATTTATTTTCAAACTATATACTCCAGGATTCAAGACATGACCTTTGATCTCAACTACAATTTTTTCATCATTTTGCACTTCTGATTGTTTTACAATTACATCAGGGCTAGGAGAAATAAAAAGATCTTCTTCTTTTTGTGAGCACCCTCCTAAAAATAAGATACTCATCATTAAACCAATCAGAACTATGATTACTCGATAATACTCTCTTATATTGAACATTCATACTGCCTCCATCTACTTTTTTAAGCCAGATATACGATTATATCCTCTAACTTATCATTATTATGCAATTCTTTTCATTTTTTATAGTGATTTACTCAAATTTTTGCTATAATATCTTCAGCGAGGTGTATTTGATTTGAAAACTATTTTAAGAAGAACAGCATCCTCCATGATTATTGCTTTAGCATTAATTGTCATGGTAGGAATACCTGTTAAAGGAAATGTATTTAATCTTACTGTTCCTGCCCCACCCACAGAATCAGAATCTATTGTGGTTATGGATGCGGATACAGGGGTTATTCTCTATGATAAGCAGGGTGAAACTTCCTATATGCCAGCATCCACCACTAAGGTGATGACGGCAATTTTAACCATGGAGAATTTAGAGCTAGATCAATTAATTACGGTAGGACCAAAACCACCCTTTGCAGAAGGTTCATCTATGGGATTCAAGGAAGGCGAAATTATTTCTGTGGAAAATCTGCTTTACTGTCTTCTTCTTCAGTCCGCCAATGACTCCGCAGAAATCCTTGCAGAAGCTATATCTGGAACCACAGAAGATTTCGCCATACTTATGACGAATAAAGCTAAAGAAATTGGTGCTGTTAATACAATATTTATGAATCCTTCAGGCCTTCATGTGGAAGGAAGTAATAATTATACTACGGCAAAAGACTTAGCTATGATTACGGCCTATGCTGGAAAGTTTAAAAAAATCACAGAAATTGAGCAGGTGAAGAGCTATATGCTGCCTTTCACTAATTTATTAACGGATACCAACCGATGGGTGGCCAACAAGAATGATCTTTTCAAGGAAAATAGTGAAAGCTATTATGAACCTGTTATTTTCGCAAAAACAGGTTGGACTCCTAAGGCTGGGAATGCCCACACCGCTTTAGCTGAAAAAGACGGAAAAAGGGTAATTGTATCTATTCTAAGAGGAGCAAGTCAAAAAACGTACTGGCAGGAAACTAAAAACCTCATGGAATGGGCTTTTGAACATACCAACGTTATGCCACTTTATTCTAAGGGACAAGAAATTAAGACCATGACCCTTTCCAATGGAAAAGAAACGACTTTACTGGCTAAAGATGATTTTTACTATATCAGTAGTCAAAAAGAATCTGCAAATCCTTTTTTATCCTTTGACGACTTGATTATTGAAAAAGACTATAAATCAGGTGAAGTCATCCATGAAGCTAAAATCATGATGGATGAAAAAGAAATTGGGACTTTAGACTTAATTTCTGAGGACGATATTCTATTTAATCCAGAAGAAGAAATCACTAAAAAGGAGGAAGTTCTTACAGAGTCTTCAACCTTAGATTTATCTGATAATGTACTGATTGTAGGTATTAGTGTTTCGAGTCTAGTTCTTCTGCTCCTCTTTAGCATACGTGCATATAATATTTCTAAACGAAAAAAGAGAAGATCTTTAGCAAGACACAATTTACAATATAAAAAGAGAAAGCAAGAAGAACGGTATTAATCTTTATGTAACGAAAAATTAAATGATCATAAACAGAAAATAGCCATCAACCTTATACTTAAGGCTGGTGGCTATTTTCTGATTATCTATGAATTTCTAAACATCTCAATTTTTATACATTCAAAAGAATTACGTTTAATATGATATTCGTCATCTAAGTTCTGTTTTAGATGATTATCAATGGCTTCAAGGCCAATGGCATCCGATATCACTAATCGGCAATCTTCTAAGTCTCTGTTTACCATGATTAAATATACATCATCTTCATGTACCCTTAAGTACCCGAATAGATTTTCTTGATAAAATGGGATGAAGTCTCCTTTGGTAAATGCCAAGCTAGAATTTCTAAGCTCAATATTACTCTTGTAGGTATCCATAATTTCATTTTTCTCGTATCCCCAAGGGTAAGGTCCTCTATTATAAGGATCTGCTTCCCCTTTCATTCCTGCTTCATCTCCATAATAGATGCATGGAACACCAGGATAGGTAAAGAGCATTCCTACGGCTAAATTAAGAAGCTCAATTCGGTCAAGTTCTGTATAAATCCTTCTTGTGTCATGAGTCCCAAGATTATTAAGAGCACTATAGAAAGCTTCTTTAGGGTAATTTTCTTTCAGAGACATGAGCTTAGTATAGACTTGTCGAGCTTTAACATAACCTTTAATAAAACCAATCACATTATCTTTAAAAGGGTAGTTCATTGTACTGTGGATTTCTTCCCCTAACAAGTACTTACGTCTTTGCCCATAAGCTACCTTGTTGGACGCATCTTCCCATACTTCACCAATTAATATTTGATTGTCGTGAGACTGCTCTAGAGCGATCCTAATGTCCTTAATAAAGTCATCAGGCATTTCATCAGCTACATCAAGTCTCCACCCTCCTAGCCCTAATTTGGACCATTTTTGGATAACCCCATCTTCACCTACGATAAATTCTCTATAACTAGGGTTATGTTCATTAACATTAGGGAGATCTTTTACCCCCCACCAACTTTCATAATCTGTGGGATAATCTTTAAAGTTAAACCATTCATAGTACTTAGAGTCTTTACTTTGCGCCGCACCTAAATCATCATAATTTCCATAAGCATTAAAATATATAGAATCATCACCTACGTGATTAAACACACCATCCAGAACAATTTTAATCCCTCTTTTTTCCGCTTCATAAATTAAGGTCTTAAATATTTCTTCATCTCCGAACATCTCATCAATTTCTAAATAATTTCCAGTATCATATTTATGATTACTTCTCGCTTTGAAAATTGGATTAAGATAGATCCCCCCTATTCCCATGGTCTTAAGGTAATCTAACTTCTTTATAACCCCTTTTAGATTTCCTCCAAAGAAGTCCCATCTTAAAATACCCCCCTGTTTATCTTTAATATACATGGGTGTATCCTTCCATGTGGCATAAAGAAATGAATTGTGTTTGGGATTGCTCACTTTCTCATCTTCATTCCCATTATAAAATCGATCCACAAATATTTGATAAAAAACAGACTCTTTATACCACTCAGGTGCGGGGTCTACGTAGTTATGAAAGGTGATTTGATAAGGGAAAATATCCCATCGGTTTTCTTTGATGGATTGTCCTCCACCTAAACCTTGACTCATGGTACCAACATAAACTGTCCGCTGATTATTATAATCTTTATAATCCACCTTAAAGTAATAAAAAGATAATCCTGTTTGGTTTGAGGTAAAGCTATACTCATGGTAACCATCATTGGTGTTTTCCATAAGGATATACTCTTCTCCCTGGCCTTCTTTTTGCAAAACTAAAGTTACTTGGGGATTTTCCGATCCTTCAATCTTAAATCGAAGACGGATAAGGTCTCCTATTTTTATTGCTCCAAAAGGTGTTTTATATTCTTCTAAAAAAGAATTATATGTAATATTTATATTTCTGTAATTCATAATATTAAGAAGCTCATAATTCTATGAGCTTCCACCTGCCTTTATGTAGATTTTTTACTTGTTTTTATCGTTCAATAGTACGAGTATCCCAAATACCTGACGCATACTGTCTTACCGTAACATCTGAAGAGAACACTCCAGAGGAGGATATGTTTTCAATACTCATTTTATTCCAAACAAATCGATCTTGATAAAGATCATTTAGTTTCTTATGAGCACCTAGGTAAGAATCAAAGTCTTTTAGTACAAAGAATTCATCATTATAGTCAATAAGACTTCTAAAGATATCGATTCCTTCTACATTAATTCCTCTAATAGATCCATCAACTAAACTGTCAAGGACTCTCTTTACGCGGGTATCAGACTCATAGAATTCTCTTGATACATAGTTACCACTTCTGTAATACGATAAAACTTCTTTTTCTTCCATACCAAAGATTACGATATTAGGTGTTCCTACCTCTTCCATGATTTCCACATTGGCTCCGTCTAGTGTGGCCAATGTTATGGCCCCATTCATCATAAACTTCATATTACTTGTACCTGAAGCTTCTTTAGTGGTGGTGGATATCTGCTCAGATATCTCTGAAGCTGGAATAATTTTTTCAGCTAAGGTTACACCGTAATTCTCTAAAAATACAATTTTAATCTTATCGTGAATTCTTGGATCGTTATTAACCTGATCTGCCAAAGCATTAATAAATTTAATAATCTCTTTAGCATAGTAATACCCTGGTGCTGCTTTCGCTGCAAAAATATAGGTTTTAGGTACCATATCAAAACTAGGATTTTCTAGTAATTGTAAATACTGATGTTGGATGTGTAGTGCATTTAAAAGCTGTCTCTTATATGCATGAAGTCTTTTCACATGAACATCAAAAATAGAATTTGGGTCAACGATAATATTATTCTTTTCCTTGATAAATTCTGCGAGTTTTTCTTTATTATGCTTTTTAATTTGTTCGACTTGTTTGTGAACTTCTGTATCTCTTTTAAATTTCTTAAATAATTTAAGATCCTGAGGATTACGTCTCCATGAATCACCTATGGTGTCATCTAGAGTTTTTGAAAGCTCTGGATTCGCGAGCATTAGCCATCTACGATGGGTGATTCCATTGGTCTTATTATTAAATTTATAAGGATATAGCATGTAGAAATCATTTAGTTCTTGGCTCTTAAGTAACTCTGTATGAAGCTTAGCTACACCGTTGACACTATGGGTACCATGTATGCATAAATGCGCCATCTTAACATATCCATCAGCAATAATAGCCATTTTTTCAACTTGTTGCCAATCACCTTCAAATCTCGCCGATAAAGTTTCTCTAAATTGACGGTCAATTTCTTGAATGATAAGGTAAATTCTTGGTAAAAGATTTTTAAAGAGATCAACATTCCATTTTTCAAGTGCTTCACTCATGATGGTATGGTTCGTATAACTCATGGTGTTTTGCGTAATATGCCAAGCATCTTCCCAAGCCATTCCTTCTTCATCCATAAGAATTCTCATGAGTTCTGGAATCGCTACAGCTGGATGGGTATCATTAATATGGATTGCTGCAAAGTTATGTAATTCCTTAAGATCTCGTCCTGATTCTTTTAAGTCAGATATAATATCCTGAAGACCTGCTGAAACAAAGAAGTACTCTTGCTTTAAGCGAAGTACTCGACCTTCGTGATTGGAGTCATCTGGATAAAGCACTTCTGAAATGCTTTCAATATCTCTCTTATGAGTTAAAAGTGTATTGAAATCCTGCTCTCCTGAATTATCTTCACTATATGGCGGAACTTCTGCATTCCAAAGACGTAAGGTATTAACGGTCTTATTGCTATAACCCACTAAAGCTGTATCATAAGGCACAGCTAAAACCTCTTGGAACCCTGTGTGAATTGGCTCTAGCGATCCATCATCATGAGGTTTCATCCAAGCATCTCCGTAAAACCTTACCCGAACGGCTCTATCACTTTTACGAATTTCCCAAACGTTATCGTCTCTTAACCAGTTTTCAGGTAACTCAATTTGATATCCGTCTACAATTTTTTGTTGAAAAAGACCATATTTGTATCGAATTCCATTTCCGTGTCCAGGGATTCCTGAAGAGGCCATTGAATCCATGAAACAGGCGGCTAGCCGACCTAATCCACCATTCCCTAGTCCAGGATCTACTTCTACGGCCTCAATATCATTAAGGTCAAGACCCATCTCAACTAGAGCTTCTTTTACTGTATCTCGAATTCCTAAGTTTAAAAGATTACTAGCTAGCAGTCTCCCTAAAAGGAACTCAATAGAAAAGTAATAGGCTTGTTTTTCGCCGTATTTCTTATAACGATTGGTGGATTTAGCCCACGACTCTGAAATATATTCTTTTAGTAAATAGCCTAGGGTGAAATACTGCATATTTGTTGTAGAATCATCTATTCCCTCGGCATAAAGTTTAAGCATCTTTTTTTCAAAGTCCACTTTGAACTGATCTTTTGTTAATATCATTAAGTCTACTCCTTCTGAAGAATATCTTGGAATAATTCTTGATAAGTTTTGGCTGACGCCTTCCAACTATAATCCGTTTCCATTCCTTGAGTAATAATCTTCTTAAATTCTTTTTTATTTTGATATGCATCGAGTGCTCGATATATCGCTTGCATCATATCATAACTATCATAATTTGAAAAGGTAAATCCGATACCTTCACCTGTATATTTATTGTAAGGGATAATGGTATCTTTTAAACCACCCGTTTCACGGACGATGGGAACACTTCCATATCGAAGAGCCATCATTTGTGATAATCCACAAGGTTCGAACAATGATGGCATTAGGAAAAAGTCTGTGGCCGCATAGATTTTTTGAGCCAATTCTCCATTATAAGAAATATTTGCTGAGATTTTTCCAGGATATTTATGTTGGAAATATCTAAACATATCTTCATAACGTCTCTCCCCTGTTCCTAAAACAACCAGCTGTACATCTTGGTGAACAAACTCTTCAATGGCTTCCGCTATAATGTCAAATCCCTTTTGATCTGTAAGTCTTGAGATAATTCCAAACATAGGAACGTCTTCTCTTACTTCTAACCCTAGTTCTTTTTGAAGCGCTGTTTTGTTCTTTACTTTTTCTTCAAGGTTTACTGAGCTGAATTTAAATGGAATGTGAGGATCAATTTTTGGGTTATACATCGTATAATCAATTCCGTTTATAATCCCTTTTAATTTGTAATCTACTTTTTGCATAACGCCGTGAAGACCTTCACCAAAATATTCCGTTTTAATCTCTTCAGCATAAGTTGGGGAAACAGTAGTCACAAGATCCGCATAATTTACGCCACCTTTAAGGTAATTCACATCACCATAAAACTCAAATGCAAAGTCTTGAAGTAGCTCGTTTCCTATACCTAATAAGTTCCCCAGCACCTCTGGTGGATAGATTCCTTGGAATCTAAGATTATGAATAGTCATGACAGTTTTAATATTTTCAAATTCTTTTTCCCATAAATATTTCGTTTTAAGAAGCACAGGAATGGCTGCAGTATGCCAGTCATTACAATGTAGTACATCTGGAACAAAATTTATTCTTGTTAACACTTCTAACACTGCTTGAGCAAAGAATGAGAATCTCTCTCCATCGTCAAAGTAGCCATAAGGAGCTTCTCTGAAAAAATAATACATATTATCAATGAAGTAATACTTCACACCTTCAAACTCTAGAAATTTAACCCCTAAATATTGATCTCTCCACCCAACTTTTACAGTGGTATCAAAGAGATGTTCCATTTTGTCACGATATTTATCTGGAATACTTCCATAGTTGGGCATAATGACTCGAGTATCTTCCCCCAAATTAATCATTTCTTTAGGAAGGGCATAGGCCACGTCCGCCAACCCCCCCGTTTTAAGAAATGGATAACACTCTGATGTAGCAAATAAAATTTTCATTTTTCCCTCCTAAAGTACAGCACCTTTATTAATAACTAGTGGGTTATTAGGACTTCCCTTTAACTCGGTATTTTCTGTTAAAACCACTTGTTTGTCTGTAATAACATTGTCTAATTGACAGTTTGCTCTTATCTCACCATTTTGCATAATGATAGAGTCTTTTATGACTGCACCTTTAGCCACGTTTACTCTTCTAAAGATTATAGAATTTGTCACAGTACCTTCAATAATACAGCCATTAGCAATAAGGGAATTAGTTACTTTACTATCGGAAGAATAATAGGTTGGCGTCTCATCCTTTACCTTTGTTCTGATAAGATTTTCGCCAAAGAAAACTTCACGAATATGATCTTCATCTAACATATCCATGCTGGTTTCAAAATAACTTTCAATGCTATTAATATTTTTCACATATCCTTTAAATTCATAGCTTCTAACTTTATATTTAGTAACTGCATCATGAAGTACATCGGTAAGGTAAACATTTTCTCCAGTGGAAATAGCATCTGTAACCATATCTACAAGAAGCTCTTTTCTAATAATATAAATCTCTGTTGAGATTTTCTTTTTCTCTGGAACCATATCTGGTCTTCTGATATTTCTCCCAAAAGTCACCACTCCGCCATACTCATTGGTTTTTACGGTGTTGCAACGTTCAAAACCAAAATCATCTTCTTTTATGGTTTTGTATACCACCGTTATGTCTGCTTTACTTTCTAAATGCTGCTTGAAAACATCTTTTATATCAATATTTAAGACCATGGATGTTCCCATAATAACCGCGTAGTCTGCTGACGCTTCTGTTAAGTAGTCAATGTTTGAGAAATATGTATTAATATCTCCTCTTAACTGACTTTGATGATTTGGGGTGGAGTATGGTGAGAAATAAAAGATTCCACCTTTTTTACGGTCCAAATCCCAAACTTTTCCATTTCCAATATGATCCATTAGGGAGCGATATTTATCATTTAAAAAGATTCCTACTGTATCTACTCCAGCATTTACCAGGTTAGACAGCGTAAAGTCAATCATACGATATCGGCCTAAGAAAGGGACAGATCCTATGGGTCTGTTATTTGTTAATTGCTTCATATAATAATCATTTTCACTTAAGTTAATAACACCAAATAATTTATTTCTAGCCATCCTTATTTGCCTCCCTTAAAAATCTCGAATTCTCCTACTACGGCTATCTCTCCATTTTCATCAATGATGGAGTTATCCGGAATAACAGCAGATGAACCAATCATTGCTTTTTTAATGACACAGTTCTTCCCAATTTTTACATCTTCCATAATGACAGAATCTGTCACTACACTTCCTTCGCCTACCACTACCTTAGGTGATAGTATGGAACGTCTTACTTTTCCATGAACAAGGCAACCTTCAACAATCAACGAATCTTTGACATCTGAAGTCTTGGATAAGTATTGTGGAGGCATAGATGGATTTTTAGAGTAAATTTTCCAAGACCGATCATTAATCTGTAACTCTGAATCTTGATCTAGCAAATCCATGTTTGCTTCCCATAGGGATTCAAGAGTTCCCACATCTTTCCAGTATCCTTTAAATGGATAGGCATAGACTTTCTCTTTAGCATCTAAGAATGCTGGAATAACATTTTTACCAAAGTCATCCATGTTTATTCCTGCATTGATATTATCATTCATATATTTCTTTAAAACTTTCCAATTAAAAATATAAATTCCCATGGAAGCTAAGTTTGATTCTGGTTTCTCTGGTTTCTCCACAAATTCTTGAATTTTTAGATCTTCATCCGTATTCATGATTCCAAATCGAGAAGCTTCTTCCCAGGGAACTTCTAGAACAGCAATGGTCAAAGATGCTTCTTTTTCTTTATGAAAATCTAACATAGATTCATAATTCATCTTATAGATATGGTCACCAGATAAAATCAATACAAAATCCGGATCGTAATCTTCTATGTAAGAAAAGTTTTGATATATAGCATGAGCTGTCCCTCTAAACCATTTTTCTTCAGTTGCACTGGCATAAGGTTGAAGTATGGTAACTCCTCCATCACTTCTATCCATATCCCATGGTGCACCTATTCCAATATGAGTGTTTAGGATCAATGGTTGATATTGAGTAAGAACTCCCACCGTACTCATGTTTGAGTTGGAACAATTGGAGAGTACGAAGTCAATGATTCGATACTTCCCCCCAAAAGGTACCGCTGGTTTGGCAATATTTTTTGTGAATTTACCTAATCTAGTTCCTTGGCCACCTGCCAGGATCATTGCAATGATTTCATTTTTCATGATTTAGCCCCCTTAATCTTTTTCGGTTTTAAAATTAGAACAGATAATGGTGGTGCGATAACTTCAAGTGAATATTCTTTACCATTGACTGATTTTTCACTAGTTTCGTACGACTCTTGGCTATAATCCCATGAGCCCCCGTACTTTGATAATTCCGTGTTTAATAACTCCTCATACTGACCCTCAAAAGGAACTCCTACTTTAACATTTTGTCGTTCCACTGGAGTGAAGTTACAGATGATGACAAGGAAATCTTTCGGATTTTTACCTTTACGTATGAAAGTAAACATACTTTCATTTTTGTTATCAGCATCTAGAATATCGATTCCCTCGTAGGAATGATCCACTTCGAAAAGTGCTTTATGATTTAGGTAAAGTTCATTAATTTCTTTGATGTAATTCTGGTGTTTTTGGTGTCGGTCATGTTTTAGACCTATCCATTCTAGCCCTTCTTTAAATCTCCACTCCATCCATTGAGCCAATTCATTTCCCATGAAATTAATTTTCTTGCCCGGATGACACATCATATAAGCCATTAAAGTACGAAGTCCTTGAAACTTCATATGTTCGTCTCCTGGCATTTTGTTTAATAATGAACTTTTTCCATGGACTACTTCATCATGGGACAATGGAAGAATATATTTCTCATTAAATGTATACATAAATGAGAATGTAATTAAGTTATGATGGTTCTTTCGATATAGAGGATCCATTTCAAAGTATCTTAAGATGTCGTTCATCCAACCCATATTCCATTTATAATTAAATCCAAGACCACCGTTTTCCACTTCATGGGTAATTAGCGGAAACGCTGTAGATTCTTCGGCCATCATTAACATTTCAGGATGTTCTTGATGAATAATTGTATTTAGTTTCTTTAAGAATTCTACGCCTTCAAGATTCGTATTCCCTCCATGAATATTAGGGGTCCAAGGACCATCATCATAATCAAGATAAAGGATTGAGGATACCGCATCTACTCTCATACCATCTATATGGTAGTAGTCCATCCAAAACAGAGCATTGGAGATTAAAAAACTTTGCACTTGGGGCTTACCATAGTCAAAATGTGTGGTACCCCAACGATTGTTATTTGCCTTATTTGGGTCTTCATACTCATAGGTAGGTGTTCCATCAAAAAGGTATAATCCATGAGCGTCTCTACAAAAATGAGCAGGTACCCAATCTAGTATTACCCCAATATCATTTTCATGACACTTATTAATAAATGCCATTAAGTCTTTAGGTTCTCCGTATCTTGGAGTTACACCATAATACCCTATGATTTGATAGCCCCAGGAAGCATCTAGTGGATGTTCCATAATCGGCATAAGCTCAATATGGGTATAACCCATTTCCTTCACGTAAGGAATTAGGTCATTACTAAGCTCTTCAAAACTATAGAATTCCCCGTCCCAATGTCTTTTCCAGGAACCTAAATGAACCTCATAAATATTCATGGGGTTCATTTCCATATTTTTTTGTTTGCTTTTCTCTCTCCAAGGGCTGTCAGTCCATTTAAATCCTGATAAATCTTTAACTATAGATGCTGTGTTTGGTCTGTGTTCGGAATAGAAAGCATAAGGATCTGATTTCATAAATTCTAATCCATCATATCTGCGGATTCGATACTTATAAACCGTATCTTCTCCTACGCCCTCAACAAAAGCTGTCCAAATACCTGTTGTCCCTTGAGGATACATTTGGAAATAACCCCATTCATTAAAATCTCCCGCCACAAAGACATCTTGAGCATGAGGTGCCCAAACTGTGAATTGAACGCCTAGTTTTCCTTCAAACTCCATAATATGGGCGCCCATGAATTCGTAGCTCCTATAATGTTCACCAGTATTGAAAAGATAATGATTAAATTCTGTGTTTAGTACTTTACTTGGGTCATCTTTAATCTTCGCCATATGTCCCTCCTGGATTTTATTTAGTCTTAATTAAATGTTTATTCTTAATCTACACTTCTAATTATGATACATGTTGAGAATTTGTATAAAGTAAGAATATTTCTTCATTTCTAGTTCTAATATACCATATTCTTAAGTTTTCTAATAGTGTTAATCCATTACAGTCCGGTGTTCGTCCCAAAAATAGGTTAAATTAATTTTGTGTTCATAAACTATAATCAATTCTTTGCAAATTCTAAAGCTCTTATTATTTTAATTTACTAAAAAAGCAAGAGATAGAATTCTTTGAAATTCTGTCTCTTGCTTTTTTTAAAAATTATCCATCATAGACTCTAAAGCTTCTTTATTTAATTTATCAATATCTAAGTGTAATTCTTTTGCCACTTTGATAAAGTCATCTTTTGGTTTGGCATAAAAATGCAAAACTTCATCCGTTACGGGATGATCTAAACCTAAATATATCGCATGCAAGGCTTGCCTATTCATGATTTCAATGTCACCGTGATATAGTTCATCCCCCACAATGGGATACCCTAAATGCGCTAAATGCACTCTAATCTGGTGAGTTCTCCCTGTCATTAGTTTTAGAAGAAGAAGAGAATATCCCTCTTTCACATCTATAACTTTAACTTTAGTTTGACTCTCTTGACCTCTTTTGTCCACCACCCGATTAAATGCTCCAGGTCCGTCTCGATAGATGGGTAAGTCTATAAAAGATAAGTCTTTTGGGTAATTTCCTTTAACCAAAGCGACATAATATTTCTCATATTTATCCTCTTTCATCGATTGAGATAGTTTTGCATGAACAAATTGATTCTTTGCTAAAATCATCAAACCAGAGGTATTCATATCCAACCTAGACACTAGCCTTACAATGGTTTTCTCATTATTTTTCCTATAATGATACGTTACGGCATTTGCCAAAGTGCCACCTTCATGATTTTTCGTGGGATGAACAATCATAAAAGGGGCTTTGTTAATGACTAATATGGCTTCATCTTCAAATACCACATCTAACGGAATATTTTCAGCATCAATATCTTGAGTTTCTTTACGAACCAATGAGACTACAAGCTCGTCACCTTCTCGAAAAATATAGTCTAGTTTCACTATTCTACCGTTCACTTTAATTCTTTTTTCTAGTGCCGCTTTTCTTGTGAATCTAGAGGACAATTCTAGTTCATCTTTTATATAGGTTTTTACTTTTAGCCCCACATAATGATTGGGTATAGATTTTGTTATATAATTTAGGGATTCTGTCATTTTTGGCTCCTTTGTCTCGTTTTTTCAAGGAAATCATTTCGAGTTTCTAACGAGAATGGCATAATATAATTCCCTCTTTCAATGAGATGGATCAAACTTAAATCCAAAGCTTTTAGCATCGCTAAGTCTAGATCTTTGAACGCTAATTTTCTAACTTTATCTACCCCGTTAAATGATCTTCCCTCTTCAATATAGTCTGCCATAAAGATAATTTTCTCTAAAAGACCCATGTTTTTCCGACCTGTGGTGTGGTATCTAATGGCATTAAGAATATGTTCATCTTCGACTCC
>LFRM01126420.1_pt1 | contig 17849 bp, 14 predicted proteins | sample 618341 | NCBI WGS metagenome assembly LFRM01 (sample SAMN03654438, study PRJNA283298) | anaerobic digester metagenome | isolation source: pool of bioreactors CSTR01a, CSTR02a, and CSTR03a thermophilic anaerobic... | place: Denmark: Kgs. Lyngby | collected 2014-05-21 | reverse complement strand
AACTGCAGATCTGGTCTGCAGGGGTGACCGATGGGCTGTCCTTACTGTTTCGCTTTATAAACATCATCAGCTCCAGCTATCTTTTTGTGGCTACCACTGATCCTAACAGTTTGGCCTACTCACTGATGCAGGTAGGGCTCCCTTACCGCTTTGGTTTTATGCTGATCACCTCACTGCGGTTTATCCCTGTTTTTTATATGGAGCTGTCTCAGGTGCGCAATGCCCAGATGGCCAAAGGAATCGATCTTGAAGGTTTCTCCCTGAAAAAGTTTTCCCTGATCATCCGCTACCTGTTTGTGCCCCTTGTTGTGTCTGCGCTGAGTAAAGTGGACAGCCTGACCATTTCTATGGAAAGCCGCGCCTTCGGCCTTCACCAAAAGCGAACCTATCTTGAGCAGCGCTCCTTCACCAGGAGAGATTGGCTGCAGGTGATATTAGTATTAGGATGTTCGCTGGCATTCTACCTGGTAATGCACCGATACATCTGACCGATCAAGGGTCGATCAGTGAGTCAGTGAGGAGTCAGGGGGACGGGGACTTTGACTCACTCCGGACCGATCAACGGGACTGTCCCCCCGCGCGACCCTGATGACGCGACCCCCGTCCCCTTGTCACACCCCTTGTCACACGGAAAGGAAGCAAAAAGAACGTCCCTCTGCTTCCTGCGCCCTTTCTTACAGGTTTTCTTCTTTCAGGGCATCGATGATGTTTTCATGCTTCAGTTTAGAACTGGCATGGAGCATAGTGATAAAGATAATCACAAACACCCCGATCACACAGGCGATCATTTCTTTCCACGGCAGGAAGAAAGCAAACTGAAACATATTGACGAAGCCGTTATACAGCAGCATGGTGACCACGAACGCCACCGGCAAACCATAGAGTAGGGCTTTTAGGCCGTAGAAGATGCTTTCATAGTTGATCATTTTATTAAAGCCCTGTGGTGTCAGCCCCACTGATTTTAGCATAGCAAATTCCCTGCGGCGCAAGGCCACATTGGTGCTGATGGTGTTGAATATGTTGGTGACACCGATCAAGGTGATCAGGGTGATGAAACCATATAGAAAGATAGAGGCCATGGTTTTTACTTGTTTAATATCCTGCTGTTCAGATTGTACATCATATAGGTAAAGGGAACCGTGATCACCATAGTGCTGATCAAATACTGCCCTGATCTGCTCTGCTTTTTCTGTGCTGTTCTCTGAGCAGAGATACAGCTGTGGCTGAATCTCATAAGACTGGTTCCCTTTTTGCAGTGTTAGGTGAATCGCATCAAATACCTCTTCAGAGACAATGATGTAGGAATAACCGAAATTGCCGGCGGAAACACCCATGGGGTGGGTATCGGTCACAGCACCGACCTCCAAGGAAAAAGTTGTTGGGGGTGTTTCCTCGTTATATTGCAGATCTGTCAACCGGAGTTTATCCCCTGCTTTTATCTGCAGCGGTTCGTACTCAGTATATCTGCCATCCTGCATGATGCTTTTATTAATGAGGATTCCCTTTAAGTTTTGTGTGTCCTGAAAAACTGCTGCATCAAGCCCATTTTCCTTGGTGAATTTATTAAATTCCTGTTCGCCTAATGCAGTGATGTGAAAACCATGCTGATAAAGTCCTTTTTCATCAGCAGGTAATATGTTTTTATCGATATGATTCTCTTGAATGTAAAGGCCAAATTGGTTCCGGGCTAGCAGGGATTCAGTTTGCAGCTCTCTGATCAGTGAATATCTCTCTACCCCGTTAAGAGCGATGATCTGCTCAAAAAACTCCTTTCGCTCTTCAGGGGAGATACCACCGACCAGAACTGATAGATCGAAGTGTATGTCCTGGTAATACATTTCTGTGCTCTTATAGCTGTAGTTGATGAATGTGGAGAATGCTATAAAGAGGACAATACTGATCATGAGGGACAGCACAGTAGCCCGGTAGCGGCGGCGGTTGCGCTTCAGGTTTTTTAAGGCAATTTCCCCCTCAATGCCGAATAATAAGCGGGTCAGCTTTGAGGTTTTTACTGTTTTTCCATTGATCTTGATATCTCTGTTCAGCCTGATGGACTCTATCGGTGATGTAGCAGCGGCCCTTTTTGCCGGAATATAGGCTGAGAGAAAAATGATCAGCCCAGTAAAAACAGCTGTGGCCAGGATAACAGCAGGGGAGATGACTAGCCGGAGAGCTATATCCATGCCGGACATCATATCGCTCAACAGCCTGTTGACAAAATTGAGAGTGACTCCGATGCCCCCGATGCCGGAGAGAATGCCCAGCGGTATGCCCACCAAACCCAGGAAGGCGCCTTCGAAAAATACGGCTTTCCGAATCTGTCCCGGTGTGGCGCCGGTGCTGGCCAGCATGCCGAATTGCTTTTTGCGTTCGCTCACAGATATGGCAAAGGAGTTGTAGATAACTATCACTGTGCCTGCTACTATCAAGGCGATTAAAATCCCGGTTACAGAATAGAGCATTTCCTTGGCATAATCGTTCTGGGTCAGCCCCATCCACTTTAAGAGCTCATTGTTGTAGGTGTATTCCTTAATTCCGGCGTTTTCCGCTATTTCCGGAATCTTATTGTACACATCCCCCGCCTTTTTCCCGAGAATAGATACATTGACCGCATCATTGGGGGTCAGTGTATCTTGATCCAGATAGGTGACAACTGTAAACCCGGGGATGTTGTTGAAGTTTTCAAAATGGGGTTTGGCTATGAAGCCAGTGATGGTATAGGTCTTTGTGTCAGTGGTTACAAACCGCTCTGTTTTTTCATATGAAGTCCCATCTGCTAAATGCTGGCCCTTTTCATCAACCCGTTTGCCTAATTCAAAAGTTATGGTCTCACCGATCTGATAAGCTTCACCGCCTCGTTTCTTGATCTCTTCTGAAAGCACTATTTCGCCGGCTTTTTCCGGAAAGCGCCCTGCGGTCAGCTCAATGGGCATGTGTCGGAAAGCAGCGGCATCATATTCTTTAACATAGAAATAGGGCTTGTATTTATATGTTGACTGCTCAAAACGGGCAAACCCCAGATTTCTGCTGAGCATAGCTGTTTTAGTGTATGCGTTCTCAGTGATATATTTGATCTGCTCAGGATAGACACTGTGAAAAGTGGCATGAAAATTGCCATCGGTTTTGATGGCTCTTTGCACAAAAAGATCCTGAAAGCCGGCTGCAAGGGTAAAGGTGCCGCAGATCATTGCTCCTGACAGAATGATAGCGATAATGGTGACTATGGTGCGCCTGCGGTTTAGCTTAAGGCTGCGCAGTGTGAGTGTGTTTAAGATGTTCAAGGCCTGATCACCTCATCTTTTACAATACGCCCGTCTGCCAGGGTGATCATGCGGTCAGCCTGGAGAGCTATTTCGTGGTCATGGGTGATCAGGATTAGTGTCTGATTGTAACGTTTGTTGGATAAATTGAGCAGGTCAATAATTTCCTGGGAGTTTTTGCTGTCCAGGTTTCCTGTGGGTTCATCTGCCAGGACCAGAGCCGGGCGGTTGATCAAGGCACGCCCAATAGAGACTCTCTGCTGTTCTCCGCCGGAAAGCTCATTTGGCAAATGATCAATTCGGTCTGATAGATTCAGTGTGTCAAGCAGTTCATTTAAAAAGCTTTGATCTATTTCTCTGTTATCCAGCAGCAGCGGCAGGGTGATATTTTCCTCCACATTTAAAATGGGGAGCAGGTTGTAAAACTGGTAGATAAGGCCTACCTGCCTGCGCCTGAAGATGGCAAGCTTGGTTTCATTGAGCTGATAGATATCTGTGTCTTCGATAAAAACCTTGCCTGAAGTAGGACGGTCAACACCCCCTATCATATGCAGCAGGGTGGATTTACCTGAGCCTGAGGCCCCGACAACAGCAACAAATTCACCCCTCTTTACACTGAAGGAGACATCATCCACAGCTTTCACCTGTGCGGCACCACTGCCATAAATCTTGGACAGATTTTCGACCCTTAATATTTCCATAAAACATACCCCTTTTTCATTAATACCTTAATTGTATCTGTCCAAAGTGACTGAGCGGTGACAATTTAAGTGACAATTTTGTCACAGACCGATCACCGGACAGGTTGACTGATCGGACCGATCACCGGGACAGTCCCCCCGAGCGGCGCAGTGTTTATTCCCTGCCGCTTGCGACATAAGCTCCGGTTTAACTTGCCCTAAGACTCGTCGCTTTTATAGCAGACCGCGCCCTATGACGCCATCCGTGGCGCATAGTCGCCTAGCTCAACATCCATGTTTCGCTTCGGCTGTCGTTAACTGCTCCTTCGTCAAGGGCAAGTAACAACCTTTGCAGGTCGCAGCGCTGGCAGGGAAAAACTGATCGATCAGTGACCGATCACCGCGATCACCGGGACAGTCCCCCCGCACGATCAGGGGGACAGGTTGACCGGTGACACGACCCCCGTCCCCTTGTCACCCTCGATAAAACTTGATCGTAAACTCTGTTCCCCTGTTCTTTTCACTTTTTACTGTAATGTCGCCACCCTGTTTGGCTATAATGGCCTGTGCCATGGCAAGCCCGATACCCACGTGGTCTTCTGGTGTGTTTTTGCCTTTGTAAAAGCGGTTAAAGATATAGGGGAGGTCCTCTTTATCAATCCCCGGGCCGCTGTCTCTGATGGTGATCACTGTATAAAGGGGGTTCTCGGCAAAGGAGATATTCAGTTGTCCCTGTTCAGGGGTATGTTCAATACAGTTCTTGATAATATTTATTATAGCCTCACAGCTCCAGTTAAAATCGCCGGTGAATTTAACATCTTTCTCACCTGTTACATGAACCTGCAGCCTTTTGATATCCAACGGGATGCTTAAATGCTCCAGGGCTTTCTCCACCAGAGAGCCTACATAGACATCTTCATTTTTCATAGTGACTGTTCCCGCATCGAGCTTGGAAATCTTGAGCAGAGATGAGACAAGCCATTCGATGCGCTTCAGCTGTGACCTCATCCTGTTGAGAAACTCATGTTTGTCCTGTTCAGAAGGGTTCTCTGACAGCAGGTCAGTTAAAACAGAGAGTGATGTCAAAGGGGTTTTCAGCTGATGTGAAATGTCAGCGATGGAGTCAGCCAGGATCACCTTGTCATTATGCAGAGCCTGAGCCTGCTTTTTTAACATTGTTGTGATTTTATAGATCTCATTTTTCAAGATGCTGAGTTCTCCCTCACGATTGTCCCTGATATCCAGGGAATAGTCCCCTTGATTTATTTTCTTGGCGTAAGAGCTGATCTGATGCAGCTGGCTGTACTGCTTTTTTATAAACACGGAAAGGGCAAGACCAAAGGCACTGCAGGCTATGATAACCAGTAACAAATGCCTGGATAAGTTGTAGTAAAATAGCTTTTGCAGCAAGGGTGTCTCCATGTCTAAATCTTCACTGCTGATCCCGTATTTTTTCAGGATGTCCTTTCCTTTTAACGCAGCATCCCTGTCCTGCTGTTTGAGCTGCCTGATCATATCCTGTTGAGCCTCAGGGTATTTTTCACTAATCAGGGCGATGATTTCCGCCTGTTCATTGATAATGGCTTCTTTTAACTGGTATCTGCCGGCCAGGCCGAAGAGAAGAGCGATAATGATCAGTCCAATTAGCAGGAGGGCAAATATGGTGAACAACCTCTTGACTTCAGGGTTTTGGAAGACTTTTATTTTAATCACCTGCTTTATAACCCAAGCCGCGGACCGTTAAGATAAGTTTCGGTTTCCTGGGGTCATCTTCTATTTTCTCGCGCAAGCGCTTGATATAAACGGTGAGGGTATTGTCATTGACGAAATCGCCCCCAACATCCCAGATCTCTTCAAGGATCTGTTGCCTGCTAAGTACCTGCCCTTTGCTGCGGGTAAGGGTAAGGAGAAGCTTGTACTCCAGGGCGGTAAGTATAATCGGCTGATTGTTTTTGTAAACCTTTGCTTCTGCTGGGTTAATTCTGATATTGCCAATCATGATCTCTTTATTGACCTCAGACTGTCTGCCGTATCTGCGCAGAACACTGTTAACCCGTGAGATCAACTCTCTTAACCTGAAGGGTTTGGTGATATAATCATCTGCACCCAGATCCAGCCCCATCACAATATTGACCTCATCATCATTTACTGTAAGAAAAATGACCGGTGTATCTCCCAATTTTCTGATCAGCTTGCATAACTCAAAGCCGTTTCCATCGGGAAGATTAACATCCAAAATAATCAGTAAAAAAGACCCGTTAAGGATTTTCTCTTTGGCGCTGTGGAAGTCATAGCAAACCTGGGTGGGAAAGCCCTCCCTGGTTAATGCGTACTCGATGCCCATAGCAATGGTTTTGTCATCTTCCACAATCAAAATATCGTTCATAGGATTTTACCCCCTTCACCGACCGATCACCGGGACAGGTTGACTGATCGGGCCCGTCCCCTCGCGCGGTGCAGCGTTTATTCCCTGCCGCTTGCGACATAAGCTCCGGTTTAACTTGCCCTAAGACTCGTCGCTTTTATAGCAGACCGCGCCCTATGACGCCATCCGTGGCGCATAGTCGCCTAGCTCAACATCCATGTTTAGCTTCGGCTGTCGTTAACTGCTCCTTCGTCAAGGGCAAGTAACAACCTTCGCAGGTCGCAGCGCTGGTAGGGAAAAACTGATCGATCAGTGACCGATCACTGGGACTGTCCCCCCGCACGATCAGGGGGACAGGTTGACTGATCGGACCGATCACCGGGATTGTCCCCCTGCGCGACGGTGATCACTCCAAACCGACCCTCCGTTTTTCGGCTACGCCTCACCGAACGCTGTGAGGAAGTCTGTACAGAGTGTAACGGAAAAGAATAAGAGGTGTATGGCTGCGGATATGAGAGGGATGTTGTGCGTGATATGGGTTAATACAACCCGTAGTTTTATCGATACCCTAAATCTTGGTTTGCCGGGAATAACAAATCTTTTAATGTTGTATCCGTAAGTTTATTAATGCCTTAAAATTCCGGCATGAGATTAAGACCGGTGAAGATATAAGTTAATACAGCCCGTAAGTTTTATTGATGCTTTGAACAAAGATAATGCCTTTACCGGGTTCATCAATGTTCATGTTTTCTCTGATTGATGAAACGATTGCATCAGTTACGCTGTTTTCTGCTAAGATCAGCACAATTTCCTTTTCCGGCTCTATTTCCATTGAAAACAACTTCTTGGTTTCATGGATGCCTGATCCCCGAGCATTGATAATGGTTCCCCCTCTTGAGCCTGCTTTTTCTGCTGCATCAATAACATCCTCAGCGTTGCCTTTATCAACCACTACAAAAATAGCATTATACATAGGGTTTTCTACACCTCTGTTTTCTTTGATATTTTCGGGCTTAAAATTATGAGACCCGAAGAAGCCTTTTATTGAAGTGGTAAAAGCTATCCCATGATGAGGTTTGTCAAATTTAAAAACCTCGTCCAGTGCTTCCAGAGCATGATAAGCTGTTGTTTTCTCTGCTAACATGAGAACAATTTCTTTTTTCGCTTCACTCAACCCCAGAAACTCTAAAAATCGACTTTGAATCGTTCCCTTGCCCAATAGAACGGTAGCTCCTGTGACCCCATTTTTTTTGGCAATCTTTATGACTTTGCTTCCCAAGCCGATGCTGACAATTACACAGATCAGCTCAAATTCTTTTAGATCAGGACGGTGTTCCATCCTCTTGAATTCCTCCTTTAACTGATTTCACTTTGAAAAGCAATCCCAGTATTTGCAAAGTGAACAACGGGGTTAAAGTTACCATCGCGATAACACCAAATCCGTCTATCAGGACACTGGCTCCCTCGATGGCTTCAGCTGCACCCTGGGCAAAGGCTAAGATAAAAGTTGCGGCCATTGGGCCTGAGGCAACTGTGCCTGAATCGAAAGCTATACCCACAAATATTCTTGGAACAATATATGAAGCAAGAATGATGATTAAATACCCTGGCAATAAATAATGCCACAATTGAATCCCAGGGACAATTATTCTGATCATTGACAGAGCTACTGAAAGGCCAACACCGATGCAGAGCGCAACCATTACGACCTTTCTTTTAATATACCCACTGGTGACATCTTCTATCTGATTTGTCAATACATAAACCCCTGGTTCAGCCAGGATGATGACTAATCCTAGAATAAAGCCGATAATTACTACATATACACTGCTTTCCAAAGATGCTAGCTTAAATCCTACCAGCCTGGCCACATCCATAAAGCCCGCATTTACACCGACTAAAAACAGCACCAATCCGATCAGTGTATATAACAGCCCCTTTAATATTCTTCTGTGAGCTCTTCTCGATAAGTTAGCCGCCTTTTTTGAAGCTATTAAATATACTATTAATAATGGAAGCAGCGCCACAACTATTTCCGTAAATGTAATAGGGAACTGTTGAATGAATGGTGCAATGATAGAAGCTGACTCTATAGCGGTGGCGTCAAGGGTGCCGGAAAGTTCGTCAATTCCGGAAATAATGCCCATAATCATAACTGTTATTATAGCACCAACTGCTGCAATTGCCACTAATCCAAAGCTGTCTTCTTCAGAAGCTTTGCTGTCTTTTCTCGGCCTGGTAACACCTATTCCCAAGGCCAAGACAAATGGGACCACCAAAGCACCGGTTACAGCGCCTGAAGCATCAAAGGAAATCGCCAAAAACTCCGGCGATATAAAGATACCTATTACCAATATAATCAAATAAAGTATAGTCAATAATTTGTGTAAAGCTATGTTAAGGACGATCCGCATCAAGCCCAGACTAAGCAGTGCCCCAATACCGATGGACACAACAACTAGTAGGTTCACTTTTGAAACCAGGCCTGATGTGACAAGTTCAATCTGGCCAGCCAGGACATGCAGATCAGGTTCAGCGATGGCTATAAAAAAGCCAAGCAGCAAACCGGCGGCACCAAGGAACCACAGTTTATTGGTTCTTACGAGTACTGAACCCAGTAGATTGCCAATGGGGGTGATGCCGATATCCACTCCAAACAAAAAAACCGCCAGACCTAAAATTATTAGCAATGCACCGAGTAAAAATCTGATTAAATAAGGGGTATCTATCGGCACGAGAGAGAAATTTAATATCAGGACAATTATTGTGATCGGTAGAACAGCACCGAGAACTTCTTTTAATTTGTCAATTAGTACATTCAAATGGTGATCAAATCCTTTCTATCTGTATTTCTCGCTCAGGATGGTAAGGGAGGCAGGCTATTAAGCTTTTGGCCTATATCATTACATTCAAGCAAGTCATAAAGCAAATTGCTTTCCTGATTTTCCAAAGAGGGCTATAATTTTTTACCCCATTATTATATCAAAGATGGGACATGCCGACAAACCAATCCATGGTGAATATCCAACATAGAGACCTCACACTTAATGTCATACTGCTTCGGTCTTTTGTCTATCTTTGGATTGCCGAACTCCGGTATTAGGGATTTGGCAAAATTGATAACAATTCTAATTAATGATAAATATCTAGGATAATACAAAAATTTGATGACTATCTTTTCAGCAAGAATATCCGGAAAAAAGCGTAATATTTAAATGCCCGAGCTTATCATATGTGTTGGCATAAATATTGCATTATTATTAGTTTTGTAATATGGGCTATATATAATAAGGTTTAGAAAAAATCTTAAGTCTTTTGAAAGGAGAGATAAAATGTTTAAAGTGGCCTTTACAGCCCAAGTATCACCAGAACTTCAACTCTGGACAGAAGATCAGTGTTATATGTTGCATCTTGCTTCCCTAGAAGTGTTGGAGCGGACTGGTGTTGTGGTCCAAGATACAGAAGCTTTAAAACTATTAAAAGATGCTGGTTGCACTATTAAAGATAACTTGGTCAGGTTTCCTGCCAGTGTGATAAAGTGGGCGGTGAATAGCGCACCAGAAAGATGTGTATTGGCAACAACAGATGGTAAGAGAACTGTTAATTTAGAACAAAATTCGGTCAACTATGGAATGGGGGGCGGTGCCCCGCTGTTTATTGATTCGCGAAACCAATGCGTGCGTGACTCAAGGCTTGCTGATGTAGAAGATGCAGCCAAGGTAGCAAATCAAATGGAGAATATCGGCATTGTCGGCCCATTGGCTTCAGCTTTGGATACTGACGCTGAATTAGCGGATCTCTATCAGTTTAAGGCCACTCGGACTTATACAACAAAGCCTTATATTTCTTCGTTCCGTAACGCAGATGTTATGAAGGCTGCTATAGAGATGGGTATCGTTTCATCAGGCAACCTTGATAATTTTAAGCGTAATCCCAATTTACTGGTTTATATTGAATCTTGTTCCCCATTAACCCTATCTCAAAAAACTATTGAACAGTTGTTACTGGCTGCTGAGTACGGTGTTCCGGTTGTTTATGTGTCACAGATAGTTCCGGGCTCAACAGGACAAGCTGACCTGTTTAATTCTCTTGCACAGGCTAATGCTGATTGTTTAGCCGGGTTGGCGATACACCAACTTAAGCAAAATGGTGCCCCATTTGTTATGGGTATCATAGCTGAGCCAAAAGATAAGAAAAGCCAAAATCATGTTATCGGAGATCCGGCGGTTTCCCTATCTCAGGTATGTTCCGGTATACTGGGACGTTACTACAAGATTCCCAGTTTCGGTGTTTCCGGTTGTACAGATGCTTGTATGCTCGATGTACAGGCTGCGATGGAAGCCACTTTTTCGATAACTGCTGCTGCCTTGGGAGGCATTAATCTGGCCGGTTGGAACGGTTGTATGGGCAACAGAAAAATTGGAAGCCTGGAAAATCTCATAATGGCAAATGAAATAATAGGTATGACAAAGCACTTTATGAGAGGTGTGGAAGTCAGCGAAGAAACCATTCCTATTGATTTGATAGATGAAGTCGGTCCAGGTGGTCAGTTTCTTACAACAGACCATACAATGAAGCATTTTCGTACTGAAACCTGGTACCCTCGCTATATGAACAGGCAGCACTATAAGAATTGGTTGAAAGAAGACGGAAAAGACATGAGACAAAAAATGAACGATAAAGTATTAGCGATTTTATTAGGCGATAACCGTGGCGGAGTTACAGAAAAAGAACTGGATGAAATGGATAGTATTATTCAAGAGCAAGCGGGTTTGTTGAATAAGTGTAAAGATCAATAAGAAGGAGGCCGAGATAATGAGGGTTGGATATAAAGCACAGGTGACCCCAGGTTTAAAGGTTTGGACACAAGATCAATGTTATGAATTACACCTGAAGTCTTTAGAAATACTTGAGCGGACAGGCATGATAGTTCACGATGAAGATGCTCTGAAGGTTTATAAAGATGGTGGCGCTTATGTTAAGGGTAATAGAGTATACATCCCCGCTTCGATGGTTAATGAAGCTTTAAAAACCGCCCCGGAAAGGATTGTCCTACAAGGACGAGGGAAAAGGATTTATTTGGAAGAAAATCAAGTGAATTATGGTCTCGGCACAGATTTGCCTGATTTTCAGGAATGGAAAACCGGGAAATACCGGAGATGTTTACTCCGAGATGTCAAAGATTCTGCTGTTGTAACCGATTACTTACCAAACATGGATTTTGTTGCTTCTATGGGTATAGCCAGTGATGTAACAACCAGATTAGCTGATCTTTATCATTTTAAAGTGATGGTAGAAAACACTGAAAAACCTCTGTTTATGACTGTAACTGACAAAGATAACTTACAGGCTATGATAGATATGTCTGCTGCAGTAGTTGGCGGTTACGAAGAGTTAAAGCGTAATCCCCTCTTCCTGCTTTACAGGGAGCCTGTTTCCCCATTGGTAAACAGTAAAGAGGCTCATCAGACTTTGATGCTGGCGAGTAAATACGAAATTCCAGTCACCTATGCAGCGGGTATTACTTCTGGAACCACAGGCCCTGTGACTCTTGCTGGGAACCTGGCATTGGGCAATGCTGAATGCTTAGGTGGCCTTGTTTTACACCAATTGGTAAACCCGGGAGCACCCTTTATGTACGGTATCGTACCGGCTCCGGCTGATATGATAACCACTATTTGTTGCTATGGAGGACCTGAAATACCACTGTATTTTTGCATTGTAGGAGAAATGGGGCGTTTCTATAAACTGCCAAGTTTTGGACAGGCAGGTAATACAGATGCCGCTGTTTTAGATCAACAAGCTGCTATCGATGCTATGTTCTCCATTTTTATTGCTGCCTTAAGCGGAACTAACCTGGTTCATGATAACGGTTATATCTGCAATGGACTGGTAGGAAGTCTCGAAATGTTAGTCCTATGTGATGAATGTGTCAGTATGACCAAGCACTTTATGAAGGGTATAGGCATCAGTTCGCTAAATGATCAAGCTGCTGCTGATGATACTTGGATGCCAAGATATTTGAACAGGAAGAACTATGAGGAGTGGAAAGCCGAAGGTTCCCCGTCTATGAACAAAAGAATTAAGGATGAAGTTGAGTACATTTTAAATAATCATAAACCAAAACCTTTGGCTGCCAGTGTTGTTGAAGAAATTGATAGAATTATTCAGGAAAATGAAAAAAGGTTAAAAATGCGATAAAAAAATAATAACTATTGTAAAAGGTAAAGGTAGTAACTACCTTTACCTTTTACAGTTAAGGGTGATCTAATAACTGTGTCAGAAAAAATAAAAGGATATGTTCTTGTGGCATCTGCTGCTATAATGTGGGGTTTAAGTGGGGCTGTAGCCAAAGTTTTTTTTAACCAGAATGTGGATTTATTAATTCTTCAAGAGGTGCGATTTACACTCTCTGCATTTTTTTTATTTATCTGTATTTATTTCAGTCAGCCGAAATTATTGTTTATATCAAGAAATGATATCAAAGATATCGCCATTTATGGACTGTTGGGAATCGGCGGATTGTCTTACTGTTGTCTATATGCTGTTAAAGTTTTAGATGTAGCTACAGGTAGTTTCCTTCAGTATCTGTCTCCTGCTTTCATTGCTATCTATGCTTTTTTGTGGAAAAAAGAGAAAATTAGGTTCCTTGATTTTATTTTAATAGCGCTATCTATTTTAGGTGCTGGTTTGTTGGCATCGCGCAGTATTCAGGAACAGGTCAATATACCGTGGGATGGGATCCTCGCAGGTATTGGATCTGCGATTGCTCTTTCTTATTACTCGTTGAAGAGTAGAAAAATCCTTAAACACTATAATCTCTGGGTTGTTCTTGCTTACAGTTTCCTGATTTCAGCAATACCGCTATATTTTATTAAATATCCATGGGTAGTTTTTCAGCAGCATTATTCGTGGCAGTTATGGGTGTACTTTTTATACATGAGTTTGTTTGCAAATATTATCCCTTATGGGTTATTCACAATGGGTTTGCGGTATATCAATGCTTATCACGCTAATATTGTAGCTACATTAGAACCTGTAGCTGCGGCAGTTTTTGGCTATATATTAGTTTCAGAAAAGCTGACTTTATTGCAGATGCTTGGATGTTTCTTAATATTAACTGCAGTGATCATTCTCCAAAAGTCATCTCATAAAGCTACATCTGAGAGTAAGTAATTATTCAATATTATATTTTCTTAATTTTCGATAAAGAGTTGAAACACTTATCCCCAGCTTTTTAGCAATTTGTTCTTTTGCCTCAAGAGATCTCCCCATCTTTTGTAAAGCATCTTTAAGCAGTTCTATTTCGCTCTGTTCCAATTTTTGCTTAAAATCTTCATCACTTATTGGAGCCGCACTATCTGTAAGCCAAGGAGGCAAATATTCTTGTGAGATCATTTCTTCATTAGGGCAGAAGTTAACCGCATACTCTATAGCATTTTCCAATTCACGAACATTGCCTGGCCATGTATAGTTTTTTAGGGTCTCTAATGCTTCTTTGGTAAACCCTAAGATGTTTTTTCCCATGATTTTTGTGAATTTACTAAAAAGATATTCAATTAATACGGGTATATCATCCGGCCTTTCACGCAGAGGGGGTATATGTATGGGAATTACATTTAAACGATAATATAGGTCTTCTCTAAACAGTCTTTTTTCAACAAGCTCTCTTAAATTCTGGTGTGTTGCTGCTATTATCCGTACGTCGACAGAGATATCTTTTGTTCCACCAACCCTTTGAATAACTTTTTCCTGAAGCACCCGTAGAATTTTCACTTGTAGGTGAAGAGGCATATCACCGACTTCATCAAGAAAAACCGTACCCTTGTTTGCTAACTCAAACTTTCCCGGTTTCCCTTCTCTATTGGCTCCTGTAAATGCCCCTCTATCATAACCAAAAAGTTCGCTTTCCAGCAAGGAATCCGGTATTGCGCCACAATTGATAGCAATAAACGGTTCTTTTGCTCTACAGCTCGCGCTATGAATTGCTCTTGCAAAAAGTTCTTTTCCTGTGCCGCTTTCTCCGGTGATAAGTATTGTTGAATTGCTACGAGCTATTTTCGAGGCTTTCGATTTAACTGATTTAATAGATTTGCTATTGCCTATAATTTTATCGAAGGCTGAAGCTTGCTCATTGCTTGAAAGACGATATGCTGCTCGAACAATCATATCTTCTTCAGTGAAAGATTCGACCGCCCCTAATATAGAAGGTCCATTTGCAATTAGGGTTGCGTTTGAAACTAAATTAATTATATCGCCATGGCTGTTGTTATAAGATACTTTTTCATCATAAATAGATTTCTGTTTAGTCAAAGATTTATTAATCAGGGAATTGGGAATGATTTTAGATATGTGCTGTCCAATTGCGTTTTCAGATGAAATTCCAAGAGTCTTCTCTGCTGTATGATTGAAACAGGTTATAGTACCGTTTACATCACATGCGACAATACCTTCACAAACAGAATCGATTATTGTTTTCAAATATTTTATCATTGTTTTCTCCGAGATTTTTGTAGCTAAGAAATCTGCCATCTTTCCAATAAAATCAAGAAAACTTACTTGATTGATTAATAGGATGTGTTTTTGCTGTTGAGTAAAACTGACCAGGCTGATGACTCCTTCGCAGATTCCATTAACGTTAATAGGATAAAATAGACCCCCTGTATAAATGCAGTCCTCTTTTTCTGAACATGACGCGCAAAGTCTATGTTGTCCGGGATTTTCCAGTACGAAAGTACGGGCACTTTGAATTACATATTGATTTATGAAGGTATCAGTTCTGTTTGTCAATAACTGCCCCCTGATTCTACCGGTAGCACCTATTACCGTTCCGTCTTTATCCACTATTTCCGTTTCCACCTTTAATGCCTCAGCAATGACTTCAGCGATGCTTTGTACATCATTTTGTATTTGAAATAATAACCCCATAGTAACACCCTCCTCTATTGTGAATTGTTATAAAAAAATGATGTGTTCTTTCCGTGATATTAGGAAGGGAAGGTAAACATACAATAATTACCGTTCAATGTTTTCAAATCAAATAAATATACAGTTATGAGGTCCGTTCAAAAATATGGGTTTAATTAATATAGTGCTGTGTTGGAAGGTTTAATAAGATTAGCACTGTATAATATGATGTATTTTATTTCGGCAACTGATATTAGGTAAGTGGCATTTATATTTTTACAATATTTGTACGATCATGTATTCGATGTTGCTATACAATATTCTTCTTATTTTTAAGAATTCCTTCTCATTAATTAAAAATAAAATTCTTTTTGATTCTAGTTGTTATAGGCAAGCATTGGGGATTGCTCTTTTTTTTGATTGGCATGTTTTTTGCGATGTATTAAAAACAGAACTTATCAGAAAGAGGTGATAGAAATAAATAAAATTAGGTTGGTTCAATGGGGTCTCGGCAATATGGGAAGTGGTATGGCGAAAATGGCACTCCAAAAGGAAGGTATTGAAGTAACTGGAGCCATTGATAATTCTGTAGATAAAGTTGGCAGGGACTTAGGCGAGTTTCTAGGGCTTGAGCAAAACGGAATTATTATCAGTGATCAACCTGAGCAGGTTATCAAGGATACGCAGCCTGATGTAGTGCTACTTGCGACCAGTTCCTTTACCAGAGAAGTTTTTCCTTTTATAAAAACAATTATTAGGAATGAGGCTAACTGCATCACGATAGCTGAAGAGGCAGCGTACCCTGCAGCTCAAGAACCGGTGTTGGCCCAAAAAATTGATGAACTGGCAAAACAAAATGGCGTAACCGTCCTTGGCACGGGAATCAATCCCGGTTTTCTTTTGGATACGCTTATCATAGCTTTAACAGGCACCTGTATCGATGTGAAAAAGATCAAAGCGGTTAGAGTGAACGACCTCTCACCCTTTGGATTAACAGTCATGAAAACCCAGGGAGTAGGCACCACTCCGGAAGAGTTTAAAAAGGGTCTAGAGGAAGGAACAATCGTAGGGCACATCGGATTCACAGAATCTATTTACCTTATTGCAAGTGCGATGGGGTTAACTGTTGACAGGGTGGAGCAAACCAAAGAGCCTATAATTTCTAATGTTTACAGAGAAACACCTGTAGTGAAGGTGGAGCCTGGAATGGTGGCAGGATGCAAACACTGTGCTAAGGGTTATGTGAATGGGGAAGTCTTTATTGAACTAGAACACCCACAGCAAATTCACCCTGAACAAGAAGGGGTGGAAACTGGAGATTATATCTTGATCGAAGGAACCCCGAATATCAACCTGACAATAAAGCCGGAGATTCCCGGTGGTATCGGGACAATCGCGATGGCTGTCAATATGATTCCAGCGGTTATAAATGCGAAGCCAGGTTTGACTACTATGAAAGATCTCCCTGTTCCTGCTTCTATTATGGGGGATGTGCGTAGATTGGTGGTGGCTGAATGATGGGAGAAAAGGCTTTTATGGGCGATTATGTACAGATCCATAGGGTTATCCTCAACCCGGGTGAGAGAGCTCCTCAGGTGCCTGATGATACGAAAAAAGTCCCTCTTGAAATGTTCGTAAAGGGTTTCTTAGTGGATACTGAAGCTGTGCTGGGTCAGGAAGTGACAATAAGGACCGTGATTGACAGGAAGATCACCGGAAAGCTAGTTGCGATTAACCCGCAGTTTACCCATGATTTTGCGAGACCTCAGCCGGAGCTGTTAACTGTCGGACAGGAGGTCAGAAAAAAAATAAAGCGGGGTGATCTCAATGGATAAAGGCTATAACGCGGTTATGGCGAGAAAAAACGAGATCATGAAGAAATCTATAGGAATAGATTATGATCTTTTTGAGCGCGGTAATTATGCTTTCGATTACGAAAAAATGATGCTTGAAACCGGTTATGAGCTTGATGAAATCGCCAGGATTCAGAGAGAAACCGGGGTAGGAAACACTCCCCTTATAGAGTTGAAAAACATAACAAAACTGGCGCGTATGTTGGCACCAAAAGGAAAGGGAGCGCGGATTTTTGTAAAAGATGAGGCATGCAACCCTTCCGGAAGCTTTAAGGCACGCCGTGCTGCTGTATCTGTCTATTACGCTGAGAAAATGGGTTATGCCGGAGTAATTACCGCCACAAGCGGTAATTACGGCGCTGCTGTAGCTTCTCAAGCTGCGATGCGCAACGTCAACTGTATTGTTGTACAAGAGGTGTTTGACAGCAAGTGGCAGGGACAGCCTGAGATCTTGGAAAAGGGGCGGGCATCTTGTCTATTGGAGGCGGATTAAATAATTTATTTGATTTGACTCCTGGCCCAATTTTATGGCTTTTCATAGCTGCAGCTATTGTAGGAACTTTTGTTGTTTCTTCTATTTCAGGTGTTACAAAGGGTATTAGAATATTAAGTGACATAAATACCAAAATATTCTTCGGAATATTGGCCTTTTTAGTTATTGTGGGGCCAACCGCATACTGTATAAGCTTGGGAGTACAAGGTGTCGGTGATTTGTTTAATAATTTCTTCCAAAAGTCTCTCTTTACCGGTACTGCCGGGGGAGATACCTGGCCACAGTGGTGGA
>LFRM01077738.1_pt1 | contig 17849 bp, 14 predicted proteins | sample 618341 | NCBI WGS metagenome assembly LFRM01 (sample SAMN03654438, study PRJNA283298) | anaerobic digester metagenome | isolation source: pool of bioreactors CSTR01a, CSTR02a, and CSTR03a thermophilic anaerobic... | place: Denmark: Kgs. Lyngby | collected 2014-05-21 | reverse complement strand
GCTGGCTTTCTCCTTTTGAGGTCTTTTCTCATGCTTGTTGCACTTGATTTGACAATCTGCCTCGTAAGATAGCTTTTGGGGAAGCAGCGCTCGGCAAGCAAACAAAAACACTGTCCGCATATCGTGGGCAGTGTTTTTGCTTAATCGTTCCTATTATCTTGATTTCAAAGTGATGCTATGGATTTGCGGTTTGGCGAAGAACCGTACGGGCAATACGCTTGTGCCTACGCCATTGCTCACCAGCACCGCCGCGCGGTTTTCTTCAAACCAGCCCGTTAGATATCTTGAGCCAATCTCGGGCGACAGGTTTTTGAATATGGATTTTCCAAAGAATGTGACCTGCCCGCCATGCGTGTGCCCAAAGAGCGCAAGATCAAACCAGTGGTTATCCCCATCGCTGCTGCGCGCTGTGAGCATATCCGGCATGAGGTCCGGCGTATGCCCTGCGAATATCACAAAATCATCCTGACTTACCTGCGCCGCAACCTTCGCCACCTCAGGATAGCCATTATAGTAATCATCCACGCCCGCAATGGTCACATAGGTCTGCCCGACCTTCACGCGGCTCACCTCGTTGACCAGCGGAATACAGCCGTAGTTTTTCATCTGCGCGATCAGCACATTCAAATTGCTTTCAGGCACCGTGCGGTCATGGTTGCCCATGATGGCAAATACGCCGAGCCTCGCATGAAGCTTAGGTGCATTGTAGAAAAAATCAATCGCGCCATCGCTGTCATCCGCATAATCCCCGCCCAATATAATGATATCCGCGCTGAGATTATTCACCATCTTAATCAAATCATTCACCCGCATTTGCGAGAACCAGCGGTTTTGATGAATATCGCTGACAAAGACGATCTTGAGGTTTTTCAGGTTGGTGGGGAGGTTGCTCACGGTCACCGTATGCTCGTCAACCGACAGCTGCCTTGCCTCCAAAAAAGGGTATACAATCAGCATCACCAATGCCAGAATGAACATCACTGCAAGCATTGGGAATTTTCGCCTTTGAGGGGGTCTGTATTTATATTGATAACGAGCCATGCTACCTCCTTTTTTCCGTGCAATAGATACTGCAAAACGCTCTATTTAGGCATTTACAGTCGTTGACACATGTGATGATTCATTGTACACTGATCATACAAACTTGACAAGGGGGGATGTTAATAATGGAACAGTTTTCCAACAATTTTCGCGAAATTGGCGCTACCACGTATCTCTCTCCAATACCGACTGTGATGCTTGGCTGCGCTGATCCTCAAAACGATATAAAACCTAATCTCATCACCATTGCATGGGCAGGCATTGTCTGCTCCAAGCCGCCCATGCTCTCCGTCAGCATCCAAAAGAGCCGCCACAGTCATGGCATCATCTCCTCCACAGGCGAATTCACCCTCAACCTCGTTGGCCAGGAACTCGGCAAAGCGATGGATTTTTGCGGGGTGAGGAGCGGGCGAGATGTGGATAAGTTTGAAGCACTCGGTCTCACCGCCATCCCCGCGCCCAAGCTTAGCGCCGCGCCCGCCGTTGCGCAGGCACCCGCATTCCTCAGCTGCCGCGTGAAGCAGATCATCGAGCTTGGAAGCCATGATTTATTCCTCGCGGATATCCTGCAGGTCAGCGTGGCTGATCGCTATTTCCAAGAGAATGGCTCCATTGACGAGGAAGCGATGAATTTGCTCAGCTTCGTACATGGCAAGTACCGCAAAGTCGGCAGTGAGTTTGGCTTCTTTGGCTACTCCGTCGCATCGCCAGAGGCCTTGGCACGCAGGCAGGGCAAGTAATCCGACCACCTAATATTAAGAAAGAAATGAGTTGAATCCGATGGCCTATCAAGTCTTACTTTCAGATGCAGACCAGACGCTATTTGACTTTCACCTAGCAGAGCGCCACGCGATTAGTGAAACTTTTACGCAGTTCTCCATTGAGCCTACGCCTGAAATGATCTCGCTATACCACCAGATCAACGATTCGCTATGGAAGAAAATCGAGAAGGGGGAAATCACCTCCGAAAAGCTCAGAGTCGAGCGATTTTTGCAGTTCTTGGAGGCCACTGGGCATGACGCCGATCCAATGCTCATGTCGGGGGTATTCATCCAGCAGCTTTCAAAGCAGCGGTTCCTCATACCGGGCGCGCTGGAATTTTGCGCCGAGGTGAGCCGCCATATGCCCATCATCCTTGTCACCAACGGGATTCAAGTCGTGCAGCGTTCGCGGTTTTTGCAATGCGAGCTCACGCCGTATATTTCGGGTCTTGTGGTCAGCGAGGAAGTCGGCAAGCCAAAGCCCCATCCCGACATGCTCTATCGCGCGCTTGAGATGGCAAACGTGACCGATCCATCCCGCGCGATCATGCTCGGCGACAGCCTTACCTCCGACATTGCCGCCGCAAACAACGCGTCGATTCCGAGCATTCTTTTTACCAATGGCAGCGATGCACCCGCAAACCACGGCGCAACGTATACCGCCAAGAAACTTTCAGACGCGCAAACCATTATTTTAGACAACTCGTCTTGCCTTTTGTGATGAAACAAGCTAAAATATACATAATAAATCCAATTAGGGATTAAGGGAGGAACTTTCATGTATCGTCAAGTAATTACCTCTGCTAAAGAGAAGATGCAAAAGACTACATCCGTATATCAAGACGAGCTTCGCTCGCTCCGTGCAGGCCGCGCTAATCCTCAGCTTTTAGACCGTGTTGTGGTTGACTACTACGGTGTGCAGACCCCGCTGACCCAAATGGGCAACATATCATCCCCTGAGCCGCGCATGCTGGTGATCAATCTATGGGACCAGAAATCCATTCAGCTTGTGGAAAAAGCAATCCTCAAGAGCGACTTAGGTCTCAACCCCAGCAACGATGGCAAGATCATTCGCCTCATCATCCCAGAGCTGAATGAAGAGCGCCGCAAGGAACTGACCAAGGTCGTTCGCAAGAGCGCAGAGGAAGCGAAAATCGCTATCCGTGCGATTCGCCGCGACGCGATGGAACAGTTCAAGAAGATGGAGAAAGACACCAAGATCACCGAGGACGACCGCACCAAGGCAGAAAAGAAGATGCAGGACGAAACCGATGCAGCGATCAAGGGCGTTGATGAACTATCCGCTAAGAAGGAAAAGGAAATCATGGAGGTTTAATACCACCTTGCAACATACTTTTGAGCATCTATTGGGTCTACCAACCCAAACCGCGCTATCGCTCCTTGCCGTAAACAAAATCTTTGATGTGGACGTGGTATTAACCGCCGCGCCGCCTCGTAAAAACCCCTCACCTCAGGATCAGCTGAGAAGCGATGAAGGTGAGGTTAATGGCTATGCCTCCACACGGGTTGTAGCCGTCCAAAACGATGGGCGAAAGCTCATCGTTTCGCGTTTTTTAGTGGGTGAGCCAAAACCACTTGTGAAGGAGTAATCAGCATGAGCAACGCAGCACTTGCACCGATTGATATGAACAAACTGCCAAAGCACATCGCCGTCATCATGGACGGCAACGGACGATGGGCGAAGAAGAACAAGGTCAAGATAGCCCTTGGACATCGTGCAGGCACTGAAAACCTGCGCGAGATCATTCGCAGTTCCAGTGATTTGGGGATTGAGGCACTTTCGATTTTCGCCTTTTCCACCGAAAACTGGTCTCGCCCCAAGGTAGAGGTCGATGCGCTGATGCAGCTCATTCTTGAGTTTTTCTCCTCTGAAATTGATGAGCTGTGCGAGAAAAAAGTCCGCATTACCATGCTGGGCGATATCACCCAACTGCCCGAGCGCCAGCTGCTCGCATTGCGCGAAGCGGAGGATAGAACCCGCGAAAACGGGGGTCTTCGCCTAAACATTGCAATCAACTACGGCGCACGCGCGGAGATGGTTCGCATGGTCAAGCAAATCGCTGAGAAGGTCCAAGCGGGCGAGATTTCGCTGGATAGCATCACGGAGGATACGCTGTCCAGCCACCTCTACACCGCAGGTCTCCCCCAAATTGATCTCCTGATTCGCACCAGCGGCGAGCTGAGGCTCAGCAATTTTCTACTCTACCAATGCGCATACGCGGAGTTTGTTTTCCCGCCTATGCTTTGGCCTGATTATTCGCTCAAGGATTACCACGAAAGCATTTGCGAGTTTCAAAAACGCAAGCGCAGGTTCGGAAGCCGCGAGGAATAAGCTTGTTTCTTTTTCTATATTTTGTCCCCAAAGGAGGTTGCCATTATGAGCGATCTATCCAATACCCATGAAAAAAAACGGTCTACCAAAGTCCAACGAGTGATTACGGGCGCTGTTTTGGTTGTGCTGCTTGCCGCAGTGCTCGCCATTGGCGGGTGGTTCTTCGCCATCGTCGCATTTATCGCCCTCTCGCTCGCGCTGCATGAGGAGTTTTCCGCGCTCAGAAGCGGCGGTCATCGCCCTGTGAGCTGGACGAGTTACATCGGGCTTGGCATCTCCATTCCGCTGATGATGCAGTATTCCTCGCTCGTGATGATCCCGATACTGACATTGCTTTCATTCGCTATTTTGCTGCAGGTCATGCGCAGGGATAATCCCGATCTGGTGGATATCATGACCAGCGTTCTGCCGATGCTCACCATCGTACTGCCCGGCATGTGCCTGTTTGGCATATTGGACACAGACCCCAGAAGCATGCAGACGATGCTGCTCATCATGGTGTTTGCCATTGCTGTTGGCGGCGATACATTCGCTTATTTTGTCGGCAGTGCACTCAGAGGACCAAAGCTCTGTCCTCATATCAGTCCAAACAAGACCATATCAGGCGCAATCGGCGGTCTTTGCGGCAGCATTTTTTGCGCAGTGCTGGTGGGTCGTATCTTCTCATGGGCGATTCCCAGTTTTGCAGGTCCGCCTATTTGGGGCGATATACTGGTTGGACTGTTTGGCGGCGTAGCAGGGCAGATGGGCGACCTGTTTGCCAGCTTGGTCAAGCGTCACTGCAATGTGAAGGACTTCGGTCATATTTTCCCTGGTCATGGCGGCATGCTCGATCGTCTTGACAGCATCGTGTTCACCGCTATCATCGTTTATTGCTACCGCGTGATATTGCTCGCTTCATTCTAAGCAGTATCCGCATCATAAAGGAGTATCATCATGCGCCGCATTAGCATTCTTGGATCAACAGGCAGTATCGGTACGCAGGCTCTCTCGGTCGCTGCACTTCATGCGGATCAATTCCGCGTAGTCGCGCTGACTGCGCATAGCAACTATGCGATGTTGTTTGAGCAAGTACGCAGGTTTCGCCCTGAAATTGCGGGACTGACTGTGCCGATCCCGATGGAGCTGATCCCAAGCGACCTGCGGTTTTGTGAGTGGGTATTTGGCAGGGAAGCGTTGACGATCTGTGCAAAGGCAGATGTGGACGATGTGCTGGTTTCGGTTGTCGGCATGGCAGGGCTTGAGTCCGTGCTGGCTGCGCTGGAAAGCGGCAAACGCGTGCTCCTAGCGAATAAGGAAGCGCTGGTTGCAGGCGGGCATTTGGTGACAGAGGCAGCTGCAAAAGTCGGCAAAAACGCACTGCTCCCTGTGGACAGCGAACATAGCGCGATCTTCCAATGTCTGGAGGGCTCGGCTGGAAACCCCATATCAAAGATCATCCTCACATGCTCTGGCGGTCCGTTCCGCACGTGGCCAAAGGAGGATATCAGGAGCGCGACCAAGGCGCAGGCGCTCAAGCATCCAAACTGGGTGATGGGGCAGAAGATCACGATTGACTCTGCGACATTATTCAACAAAGCACTGGAAGTTATTGAAGCAAAATGGTTGTTTCACGTGGAACATCGCGATATTCAGGTGGTCGTGCATCCCCAGAGCGTGATCCATAGCGGCGTTGTATTTGCGGACGGCGCATTGCTGGCGCAGCTGGGAACGCCCGATATGAGGCTGCCGATTCTGTATGCGATGAGCTATCCCAAGCGACTGCCCACAGGCGGCGAGCCGCTTGATCTGTTCTCACTGGGCGCACTGACATTTGAAAAACCAGACGAAATCCGCTTCCCCTCTTTGCGCATGGCACGGGAAGCACTTGAAAACGGGGGAGCAGCGGGATGCATTTTGAACGCAGCTAATGAAGTAGCGGTCGCGCATTTGCTCAGCTCTGGCGAGCAAAGCCCCATGACAGTCGGCAAAATTTATGAAGTGGTCGAGGAAACGCTGATGCAAATCGGTCATTTGCCCGCAAGCACGCTTGAAGAAGTGCTCGAGGCTGACAGAAGAGCAAGAGAAATCGCAAATGAGCGATTGAAAAGCCTATAAGCGCATATCCTATGAAAAGCGCTTTTGAAAGGATGAACTAAATGACAATACTCTACATACTATTGGCTATCCTACTCCTAGGCATCCTGATTATGGTACATGAGATGGGGCATTTTTTCGCAGCCCGCATGTGCGGCATCGCCGTGAAGGAATTCTCGATCGGCTTTGGTCCTAAGCTGTTGCAGTGGCAGAGCAAGAAACACGAAACCCTGTTCTCCATCCGTCCCGTCCCGCTAGGCGGCTACTGCATGTTCTATGGGGATACGGACGACGACCCAGACGGCACGGTGATGAAGGACGATCCCAGAAACTATAACAAAGCAGCTGTATGGAAGCGCATGATCAGCGTTATCGCAGGTCCGCTGATGAATATCGTGCTTGCATTTGTGGTGGCGGTTGCTTTTGCATTCTTCTATGGCACAGCGCTCACAACGCCCTATGTTGCTGAGGTTACGCCCGGCGCACCAGCGGCGATCGGCGGACTTGTCGCAGGGGATACATTCATGTCGATCAACGGGGTGGATATGCTCGATCTGACATCGGCTGATGTCAGCGATGCGATCACCAAAACCAATGGCGAAGCGGTATCGATCACAGTTGATCGTGACGGCGAAGCAAAGGAGCTTACGCTCACGCCAAAGCTGGATGCTGAATCAGGACGCTACCTCATCGGCATCACGATCACGCAAGTAACCGACTTGCCAAAGGGTCAGGTGCTTCCCGCCGCATGGAATATCACGGTCGAAACAGGCACAGCGATCGTTAGTGCACTTGGGAAGCTGTTCACAACAGGCGAAGGTCTTGACCAAACATCAGGTCCAATCGGCGTGGTGCAGCTAGTGGCTGAACAAACGCGCCAAGGCGGGTTGGAAATGTTCCTGTATCTGATGATCTTCATATCGATCAACCTAGGTCTGATGAACCTACTGCCCATCCCAGGACTGGACGGCAGCCGCTTGATCTTCATGATCTTCGAAGCATTTAGAGGCAAGCCAGTAAACCAGCGCATTGAAAGCCGCATCATCCTAGGCGGATATCTGTTCCTGTTTGGGTTCATGATTTTCTTCACATTCAAGGATGTAGTGAGAATATTCTCCTGATAATTTGAAAAGCAAAAGGTTGCTGCACAGAATCATGTGCAGCAACCTTTTTTGTATGTGGAGGATCGTAATATTAGTGGAGATAGCATGACGTCCCCCCCTGTCCGTGCTTTGGCACGGACAAAAACGGGTCAAGGGGGAGCTTCGCTCCTCTATTTGCCCCTGCTACTTCGTCCCCCCACCACGTTCCCTAGAATACGCCAAGATGCGCTCGGCTAGGACTTTGCTAATGCCGTCAACGGCGCATAGCTCTTCTTGTGAGGCTTGGAAGATACCTTTGACGCTTCTGAAATGCTTGATGAGGGCGAGTTGCTTCTTCTTGCCGATACCTTCGATGTTGCTGAGCTCACTTTTGAGTCCTTCTTTGCCGCGGATGGCCCGATGTTGGGTGATACCAAATCTGTGCGCCTCATCGCGAACAAAGGTGATAAGGTGTAGGGCGTTGGAGCGCCGATCGAGAATGATGGGGTCTATGCGATTGGGGAGGAAAACCTCCTCGAGGCGCTCGGCGAGACTGAACATGGGGATGTTAGCGCCAGCTTGTTTCATGGCACGCTGAGCATACTTGAGCTGCTCGGGGCCGCCGTCGATCAAGATCAGATCAGGCATTTTGGAAAAGCTGCCGCCGTCTAGGTCAAGACCTGCTTCCTCGCGCTCTTTGCGCTCGGCGATGCCGTGAGTGAGGCGCCTGCTGATAACCTCAGCGATGGAGGCAAAGTCGTTGGGTCCTTCAACGGTCTTGATCCTGAAATATCGATACGCCTTTTTGTTGGGGACACCGCCCTCAAATACCACCATGGCGGCAACGCTTTGGTTGCCTTGGGTGTTTGAGATGTCATAGCCCTCTATGCGCATGGGAATGCTAGCAAGGCTCAGCGCTTCTTGCAGCTCTGCCATGGCTCGCTTGGTGCGTGAATCCTTGACAAAGGCACTCATGCGGTGCTTGATGAGCATATCCTCAGCATTCTTGAGGGATAGGCGAATGAGGTCGACTTTGTCGCCGCGCTGGGGTACGGATAAGGTGACGGCAGCGCCCTTCTTTTCGCGCAGCCAATGCTCAAGCTCATCGAAGGGCTCGGGGAGGGCTTGGGCGAGAACATTTCGCGGGATGAGATGTTCGTCGTCATAGTATTGGGTGATGAAGTTGGCGATGATCTGGTCAGGCTCTTCGGTGACGGAATTTTCGATGAGGAAGGCGCGACCGCCTTCCATCTTGCCGCCCCTAATATGGGTGAGCTGCACCATAGCGTCCACTTCGTCAACTGCAACGGCAATGATGTCCTGCTCGACCTGCTGGGTTTGGATGGCGTTTTGCTGCTCCATGAATTGCTTGACGGCGATGATCTTGTCGCGGAGGGTAGCAGCCTGCTCGTATTCCATGTTGACGCTCGCCTTGATCATGTCCTCGTTGAGCTTGGCGAGAAGCTCGCGCGAGTCTCCATTCAAAAAGGCGACGACCTGCGTGAGAATGCTGCGGTACTCGGCTTCGGTAACTTTGCCCGCGCAGGGAGCAAGGCAGCGCCCGATCTGATGATGGACGCAGGGGCGATGCGCTCTGGTCAGGGGAAGCTTGAGGGTGCAGGTACGCAAGGGGAAAAACCGCCTGACTTCCTCGAGCACTCGCTTGACATCGGTGGCGCAGATATAGGGTCCAAAATATTTTGCACCATCTTTGGCATCCATGCGGCGGGCGAGGGTGAGGCGGGGGAATGTCTCATTGAGATCAAGCCTGAGGTATGGGTAATGTTTGTCATCCTTCAGCTTGATGTTGTAGAAGGGCATGTGTTTTTTGATGAGGTTGCACTCGAGGGTCAAGGCTTCAAAATTCGTCTGGCAGAGCATGAGGTCAAAATCATCGACGCGCGAAACCATGGCGGCCACTTTTGGGGTGTGGCTACCTTGAAAATATGACTTCACTCGATTTTTGAGATTGACCGCCTTGCCGACGTAAATAATCTCGCCTTCCGACTTCATGATGTAGCAGCCGGGGCTCTCGGGGAGCATTTTGATCTTGTATAATAGGGTTTCGTTCATAATGAGCTCCTGTTGGTTCTATTTTCGTGTTTGTGATTATTTTATCAATGTATCAGCTTTATTTTCGTAGCCCTTAAATCGAATCCTAGCATGCCGTCAAATCGCTTTATTTGAGTAAAGCCGACCACTTGCTCATTAGAATCGATTTAAAGGGAGAGAACAAAATCGCGCAAATACAGCTGATTGGCAATTGAGATAGTCCAAAAAACAATGAGCTGCTACAAGTCAGATTGCAGCAGCTCATATCGAATTCACAAATTCATTAGTCTCTTGTGGGTAAGATTTCGAGCCAATACCCATCGGGATCCTTGATGAAGTAAATGCCCATGGCTTTATTTTCAAAGCAGATGCAATCCATACGCTGATGAAGGTCATGCGCGTGATCAAAATCATCGGCACGGAAAGCGAGGTGGAATTCCTCATCGCCCAGATTGTAGGGTGTGGTGCGATCCTTCAGCCATGTCAGTTCGAGCTGGAAGGTATTGGTATCATCCGCCAAAAAAGCGATGGTGAAGTTTTCGCTTGGGTTGCGCCTGACTTCGTGGAGACCGAGCGCTTCTTGATAAAATGCGATAGACTTTTCCAAATCCAGCACATTGAAGTTTTGATGAATCATTTGAAACAAATGAAACCCCTCCTTATGTAATGTCTACCGGCAAATCGCTGTCGATAAAGGGATCGTCGCCCTCGTGTTTGACCGCCTTGGGGTCAAGCCTGCGCATGGGCGCTAGGGGCAGGTCGCCAAAGTCTTTAGGGGGCTCAATGATATGGATATCGAGCATCCGATCCCCGAAGTTAAGGTTTGCGACAACGCCCGGTTTGGTCAGTGCCAGCACCTCTGTATTGGGGGTTTTGGCACGTCTGGCAAAGTCGATGGCAACCTCAGGGCGATCCTGCCAATGCATGGGGATGAATACGCGCGGCTTCATGGTGAGGATAAAATGGGTCGCACCTGCATCATACATCAAGCCTTGGCGCGGGTCAACAGGGAACATTGCCACATCAATCGGCTCGCCTTTGATCGGCTCAATGGCTTCGTAGTAGGCAGATTCAGCGGCTTCAATCTCACGCAAAGTGCTTTCCTGCCGCCAATGCCATAGGTTAAGATCGCCCGCATGGAAGATATTGAGCCCATAGGCATGCACCAAAAATGCTACGCCCAGATCGGTGCTCATGAACGCCTTGACGGTGATGTCCTGAGTGAGTTCACGCTCAGCGAGGGGCGCAAGGCGCTTTCCGCGCGTGCCAACGGGCATGTCGGAGCTCACAATGTAGGTAATGGGCAGACCTTCCGCTTCCCATGTATATACGATCGGATCGAGATGATCGGGATGTACATGGCTGATGAATACGAAAATCTGCTCAAATGCCTTGAGAAATTGCGGGGTAATCCGTCCAACCGGCGATAGACTCCTGCCTTCGCCTTCCCAGTAATCGAAGATCAGCAGCGTACTGCCGACCTGAACTGAGAATCCGCTATTGTAATGGTAGATGATCTTGAGCTGTTTGTCCATAGAAAAAGACGCCTCCATAATAAGAAATCTGGTATGCAACATAGACTCCCACGGCTATTCATCTGGAAGATATATTACTTAAAAATTACTTATCAATCAAGGCGTCCAATAAAAATGCCAAATTCAAGTATTTACTTGCGGGCTATGTTGAACGGTCTTAGTATAGCATGCTCCTAAATTCATGTCAACAAATCACCCCTTTTTCGCTATTAGTACCGAACATTAGTAGGAATCTTTGGCAAAAAGATGAGATCTTTTCCCTGAAAACCAAAGAGATGGCAACAAATGTTGCCATCTCTTACAATATACATCGTATGTTCTCTTATACAACCGGCTTGATATGCCAGATTCGATCATTATACTCGCGAATGGTGCGATCCGAGCTGAAGAATCCGGACTTCGCGGTGTTGGTGATTGCCATGCGCAGCCACTTCTCGCGGTCCTCATAGTCGTCCATCATGCGGCGGTTTGCCATTGAATAGCTACCGAAATCCTTGAGGAGGAAGTAGGCATCGGGCATGCTGCCATGGTCGCCAACCAGCAATGTCTGGTAGAGGTCTTGCAGCGCAAGGGGCTCGTTGGGGAAGAGCGTGCCGTCAATCCACTGATTCATGGCCTTGCGAATCTCGAAGTTGGTTTCATAAATGCTCATGGGGTTGTAATTGCGCTCGCGATACATGGCTTCAACCGTGTCTGCGCGCATGCCGAAGATATAGATATTATCAATACCGACCTGCTCGTAAATCTCCACATTCGCGCCATCCATGGTGCCAAGGGTGATCGCGCCGTTCATCATGAACTTCATGTTGCCCGTGCCGCTCGCTTCCTTGCCTGCGGTGGAGAGCTGCTGGCTAATTTCAGATGCGGGCATGAGGATTTCAGCGGTGGAAACGTCGTAGTTCTCGATATAGACGATCTTGAGCATCTGCTTTGCGCGCGGATGCTTATCAATCAGGTCTGCAAGCGCGTTGATATAGCGGATGATGAGCTTTGCGCGCCAATATCCAGGTGCCGCCTTTGCGCCAAACAGGAACAGGCGCGGGGGCATGGTGAAGGATGGATCATCGACGATGCGGTTATAGAGCACCTGCACATGCAGGGCGTTGAGCATCTGGCGCTTGTACTCGTGAAGGCGCTTTGCCTGCGTATCAAAGATGAAGGAGGTATCAATATCGATATCCTGACGTACTTTGATCAGCTTTTGCAAACGTCTCTTGTTATGCATTTTGACCTTCTCAAACTCGTCTCTAAACGCCGCGTCATCTGCGTAAGGAAGCAATTTTTCAAGCTCGGATGCATCGCGCACGAAGCCGTAGCCGATGGTGTCGGTGATGAGCGAGGTGAGAGCGGGGTTTGACTCAACAAGCCATCTGCGGTGTGTGATACCGTTGGTGATCGCTGTGAACTTGCTCTTATCGATCTGCCAGAAATCATGGAAGATCGTATCCTTTAGAATCTGACCATGCAATTGGCTTACGCCGTTAACGCTATAGCTAAGCGCCACGCAAAGGTTCGCCATATGCACCTGACCATAGCCGATAATCGCCATATGACCAACGCGCTCCCACTGGTCTGGGTAGCATTTGAAGAGCTCTGCGCACACGCGGCGGTTAAGTTCTTCCAGAATCATGAAGATGCGAGGCAAGGTCTGGCGCATCATATCAACAGGCCAGCGCTCAAGCGCTTCTTCCATAACGGTGTGGTTGGTATATGCCATGCAGCGCTGGGTGATGCGCTGTGCCATCTCCCATGAGAGGCCTTCTTGGTCGATCAAAATACGCATGAGCTCTGGAATAGCCAGACCCGGATGCGTGTCATTGATGTGGAACACAGCCTTGTCAGGCAGCAAATCAAAGTTCGTGCCAAAGGTCTCCTTAAAGGACTTAACCGCATACTGAAGGGTTGCGCTGACGAAGAAATAATGCTGCTTTAGGCGAAGCATTTTGCCTTCGTAGTGGCGATCTTCAGGATAAAGTACCTTTGAGATGACCTCTGCCATCTGGATTTCTTCCATAGCGCGCAGGTATTCGCCCTCACCAAAGTGAGCAAGGTCAATCCTCTCACGGCTTCTGGCGCTCCATGTGCGAAGCGTATTCACGCAGTCGTTGTCATAGCCGATAACGGGCATATCGTAGGGAACTGCATCGATGGTATAGGCATCCACGAGTTTGAATACCTTGCGGCCATCTTCCTCGAATTCCTCCACGCGGCCGTTAAACTCGACCGAGCAGGTATCATCCACAGAAGGAATCTCCCACACGTTGCCGTTTTGCAGCCAAGTATCGGGGAGTTCCACCTGTTGGCCATCTACCATCTTTTGACGGAAGAGACCGTATTCATAGCGGATGGTACAGCCCATTGCGGGTACACCAAGGCTTGCGAGGCTATCCATGAAGCAGGCAGCCAAGCGTCCCAGACCCCCGTTGCCCAATGCGGGTTCGGGTTCTTCGGGCAAAATAGTATGTAAATCAATGCCTAGTTCCTCAAGTGCCTGCGCATATTCCTCTTGAGTGCATAGATTGATCATGTTGCAATTCAGTGCACGTCCAGTTAAAAACTCAACGGACATATAATAAAGCCTCTTGCTTGCTGCAACCTTGCGATTCTCTTTTGAAATCATCCATTTTTGCATGATCTGATCACGCACGGACGATGCAACCGCCTTGTAGAGTTGCTGAGGATTTGCCTCAGCCACGGTGATACCATTATAACGTTGAAGCTTGCCAACGATGCTTTGTTTAACAACTTCTACATTTGATGTGCTGATGGCCATAGTGTGCCTCCTTGTGGTATAATAAAATAGTCGATTCACGGATGTATTATAGCATGAACTACGCGCTTGAGCAAATTTTTACCAAGCCAAATTCCCTATCTGGCGTACGCATCTATTATGAGATGATTAGTCGCTATTTACTACTTTTCTTGTTTATATGCTAATTTTCGCGTGAATATGGCAACTTAGATCCCCAAAGCCCCTGCACCGTAGCCCCTATGCATGAATTCACTTGTGCATTTGTCCAATGTTTCACGTGAAACATTGGCGATGTTTATCTGTATTTATTTTGGATTCTCGACTGTTTATGCGTTCATCGCACAAAGCATTCGGGAATTTGATGTTTCACGTGAAACATTATGCGGAGCATGGTATAATACATAAATCAAATGAATGAATCGGAGATAGTTACATGCGCTTTACACCGCAGCAATCACAGGCTATAGAGTCCAAGAATCAGGAGCTATTGGTTTCAGCAGCAGCAGGCAGCGGCAAGACCGCCGTACTGGTGGAACGCATACTCCACATGATCAAGGAATGGGATATGAGCATTGACAGGATGCTCGTGGTTACCTTTACGCGCGCGGCGGCTTCTGAGCTTCGCGAGCGTCTTGAGCTACGGCTTGTGGAAGCGGCGCAGTCAAACCCTGCGCTTCAAAAGCAGGCTGACTTGGTGGCGAGCGCTCAGATATCGACCATTCATTCCTTCTGCCAAAAGACGATCAGGCAAAACTTCCAGCATTGCCAAGTCGATCCGCAGTTTACCCTCAGCGATGACCGCACGCGCATAGCGCTGTATAGCGAGAGCAAAGAGGAGTCGCTTGAGCAGCTCTATATCACGGCGAAAGAAGATAGCGACGTTCAGTCTCTGGTAAGCAAGTTTTCAGAGCGCGATATCTCCAATATGATGGACTTGCTGTATTCGTTCCTCATGTCAAGACCTCATTTTTTGACATGGCTTTGGGAGCATGCGGCAATCACATGGACAGAGGACACCATTGATCAAAGCCCGATGGCATTAGCATTTTGCCAAGAAGCTTCGCTGATGATACAGGGCACTCTGTCGCTATGGCAAAAAGCAAAGGATATGGCGAACAATCCATTGTTCCCCCAGAAGTACCTGAGAACCATCGATTCGGACGGCGTGATGCTCGCAGAGGTAAACGATGGATGTGCAGAGGGGTTCCTGCCGCTGCTCCGCGCGCTCAGCGCCGTATCATTTGACCGCATTGCAATCTTCAAGCCAACAACCGATGAAGAAGCGCAGATGGCACAGAGCTATAAGGCATATCGCGAGCAATATAAGAAATTGATCACCGACATGAAGGCATCGCTCCCAAGCGACACCGAGCAGGGCATTGCCGATATCCAGTCCATGCGGCCAGCTTCCATCGGGTTAGCGAAAGCAGTGGAGCATTTTCACAGGGTATTTTCAGCGCGCAAGCACGAGCTTGGCGTGCTCGATTTCAATGACCTTGAGCATATGACGCTGGATATCCTGACAGACGGCGACCTCAAGGCAGAAATGGGTCAGCTCTTTGATGCGGTATTCGTGGACGAGTACCAAGATGTGAGCGAGTTGCAGGAATCCATACTCAACGGTTTGAAGCGAGAAACAACGCCCGAGCACCCACAGTATTTTTTCTACGTGGGCGACGTGAAGCAGAGCATCTATCGGTTCAGGCTCGCGCAGCCTTCGCTGTTCCTTGGAAAGCAAAACAGCTTTTCAAGCGACGAGAATGCAGTTCAGCGAAAGATCGTCCTCAACCGCAACTTCCGTTCCAAGTCCGATGTGCTAAGTACCGTCAACAAGGTATTTGAACATGTGATGGACAGCCGCGTGACGGAGATCGATTATGACGAAGATGCAAAGCTCTATCCGGGCGCTGCGTCCACAGGCGATCCCACAACTGAAATTCACATCTTAAACAGCGAGGGCATTAAATCCACCGATAAGGTACTCGCAGAAGCGGAAATGGTCGCAAGGGATATCCTGCGCACCATCGGCACGCCTGTAGTAGGCGGCGAGGGCAATGAATGCGGCGTGCTGCACTACAGGGATATTGCGGTGCTCATGCCCGCCACTAAGAACATTGCGGACAAGGTGGAGCTGGTGCTCGCAAAGCACGGCATCCCCGTCTATACAGAAAACAGCACAGACGCGCTTGGCAGCGATGAAGTGACGCAGGTGATTCAGCATTTGCGATTGCTGGACAATTTGATGAACGATGTCGCGCTCATCAGCGAGATGAGGTCGCCGCTCTTTGAAATGACGGAGTCCGAGCTTGCGCAAATCAGGCTGATGAAGCCCGAGAGGGAAGCCAGCTTCCTGTCCGCTGTGATTCACGCTTCAAGAAGCGAGGAGAATCCAAAGCTCGCGGCACGGTGCGCGGATGTACTTAGCACGCTTGAGCACGAGCGCTTTCTCTTTACAAGCATGTCCCTTGATCTATATCTATGGGATTTCATCATGCGCAGCGGGCTGTATATTCACTACGGCGCGCAGCAGGGCGGCAAGCAGCGGCAGGCGAACCTGCAAATGCTCTGCCACAAGGCTGGCGAGTACGGCAAATCACACGCGGACGGTCTGCATGGCTTTATCGAAATGCTGACGCTTGATGCCTCCTCAGGCGCATCGATCAGCCCGACCATCATCAACCCTTGGGAGGATGTGGTTCGGATCATGACGATTCACAAATCCAAGGGGCTCGAATTCCCGACGGTATATGTCATGGGGCTTGGGCGCAAGCTCACGGGCAAAGCGGCCACCAAATCCATCAGCATCCACGGGGATATCGGGTTTGCCGTGGGCTATGTGAATGAACACGCCCGCACCAAACGAACGACCTTTATGCAGAGCGCCATTGAGCTCAAGGACAAGAACGAGGACAGAGCGGAGCGCGCCCGCGTGCTATACGTCGCGATGACGAGACCAAAAAGCAGGCTCGTGCTCATTGGCAGCATCAGCGAAAAACGCGCATCCTACGAGGATATTCTCAAGAAATCGATGCAAAGCGCAAACACCAATAATGATGTAATGGCTGTTCGCTCCGCTTCGTCCATGATGGAATGGGTGCTGCAAAGCGTCTCTAGCGGCGACCAAATTGAGGAATGGGAAGCGGATGAATTTTCCACAGAGCATGTGAGGGAAACAGACATCGCAGGCGGCTTTCCCACAGAGTCCACATGTTTTCCACATGAAAGCGCTGATTGGAGGGTGGTTTTCCACATAAATCCGCCTTTTACCAGACAATTCAGCCGTGTGGACAAAAACAAGTTTTTGATTCCAACCATTGCCATTAACGAAAATACGGCGGATGAAAACATTGATATCAGTCGTTATGATGATGTCTCGCTGATCACCGATCCCATCACGCCCGATATCAAGCTCAGCCATCATCCGCTCAAGCTCGGCGTGACGGCGCTATGCAGAGCGATCGAAGAATCAGGCGGGATGGACATCCGCTACGATGCGGAGGACGAGGTCGAAACATCCAGCGCTAAGCGACTGCCGCTCCTGGCCTCCAAGCCGCGCCTGCTCAGCTCCCTTCCGACGCTTCCGCCCTTCATGGAACCGCCCAAGGAGGAGTATGCGCTCAAGAAGGGTACACAGACCCATAAGCTCCTAGGCCTTATGGATTTGGATCGTGCAAAAAACTGCAATCAGGATTTCTCTTCCTATATAATGAAAGAACTCAATGCCATGGTGCAAAGCGGACAGTTCACAAAGGAGGAAAGCGAATTTGTAGACAAGGGGATGATTGCCGCATTCCTGCGCAGCGATCTTGGCACGCGCTTGCTCGCGTCCCCCCATGTGCAGCGCGAATGGAGCTTCAACCTCAAGATCACAAGTCCGCTTGATACCATCGTGCAGGGCATTATCGATCTATGCTTTTTGGAGGACGGCGAGTGGGTGCTCATCGATTTTAAGACCGACCGCATCAGTGATATGGATACACTTTGGAATCGATATGCATTGCAGCTCACCTTCTACCGCGATGCACTCAAGCTTGGCACACCCTATCCAATCAAGGAATATGCCCTCTATTCGCTCAGGCTTGGCAAGAAGATCTCAAAATTATCATAAAAACTTAAATTATGACAAAATTATTTCGTGTTTACGGGAACAAATGGATAGTATGTTTCGTTTCTTATATGTACAGGAGAATATTAGGG
>LFRM01106488.1_pt3 | contig 17853 bp, 17 predicted proteins | sample 618341 | NCBI WGS metagenome assembly LFRM01 (sample SAMN03654438, study PRJNA283298) | anaerobic digester metagenome | isolation source: pool of bioreactors CSTR01a, CSTR02a, and CSTR03a thermophilic anaerobic... | place: Denmark: Kgs. Lyngby | collected 2014-05-21 | reverse complement strand
GAAAAGGAAGTCCATTTAAAAAGGCAAGAAGTTTTGTACTCCTATAATAAGGAGTACAGAGCGAAACAAGATCATTTCCAGGATCTGGAAGATCGGTTTTTTATAGAAAATAAGAAAAAATATCATTTCTAATTTTTCTTATTTCCATTAAGAAACAGTCATCCACCTGGGTGACTATTTCTTTTTTTGTTCATTTTTATTCACCCATCAGGGGCTTTTGTCCCTATGGGCGATTGCCCCTTAATTTTAATTTAATTTAAGAGGTAATCAAGTCATGACATTTTATGAATCATTGGCATTTGTTTTTTCTCTATCATTGCTAACAGTTGTAATAGCAAGTTTTGCTATTATTTCTATTTTTAAATGGTTTAAGACGTTCTTAATTAAGAACGTTTCAAATAGGGCCGCAAATTTTCTGCTGTCCTTATCTTCTAAGGATAATTCAGTTCATACTGACCCAATCATCACCGATGAAGGCGTAGATGTTCTATTGCCCGAAGATCAACTAGGGGTTGTCGAAAACCCCAGCATTATAGATCAAGCCCAACGGCTTGATCTTTTTGATTGGAGTGTCCTGGACACACCAACCGCAAGAAGAAGAGGGATCATCATCTATTGATGATCCCTCTTCATAATATTGTAAGGATCAACATTTCGTTGATCCTCTAATTATGATTATTAATCTTCACCATAAAATGAATCAAGCTAGACCACTCAAAAGAATGGTCTAGCTTTTTTCATATGGACAACAATAAAGTGATGCTGATATAGTCCATGATGTAATGTGCGTGAAATTGATTAATTTCAAAAGAATCTTGATGTGAGGTACAGCTTTACATGAAGGTTTTTGTTGCTCTTTTGAGTGACTTAAAAAAGGTAGCTTGCCTTTCAAAAACAAGAAGCATTTTAAGTTTTTTTATTATTTTTTATCTATTTTTTAATTAATCCCACTATGGGCATAACATGCCTATATGGGCGTTATGCCGTATAGTTTTTTTATAAGGCATGACATCATGAATACAGTTACACAACAAGCAGCAGAGAAAGATTACTTGATTGTAGAAACCTTCCCTTCATTGGAAGTAAAGAATCCGAAGGCCACCATCAGGGGGCTTGAAGATGTAAATAATCCCTTGGTTCCTGCAATTGACCAGGATTATGTTTTTAATAAGGATTTAGTGACCGATTTACGGTCACTTTATTTAAAGCCCTTCTCTGAAGGGTTATGTGTTTTCGGCCATAGCGGTACCGGAAAAACGTCTGGCGTGCTTCAGTATATGGCACGACTTAACCGCCCGGTCAGGTCAATCTCGTGCAGCGGTCGCATGACTGCTGACGACTTTATAGGCTTTCACGCCTTGAAGTCGGAACGGCCAGGAGAAGCACCCGTAATGAAGTTTTTGTACGGGCCTTTGCCTTTGGCCATGATAGAAGGATCATGCCTACTCATAAATGAGATAGACATGGTTGAACCTTCTGAGCTTATGGCTCTCAAGGATGTTCTTGAGGGACGACCATTAATAATTTCATCAAACGGGGGTGAGATAATTTATCCTCACCCTGATTTTAGGATAATTGTCACTTCCAACACTATTGGCGGTGGTGATGAAACTGGGCTTTATCAGGGGGCCAGGATGCAAAACCTGGCTTTTATGGACTGCTTCCGGTTTGCAGAAGTCCATTATCTATCTCAAGAACATGAGATAGATATACTGAATAAGGTGGTACCCACCTTGCCAGTCCAAATTAAGGCCGGTATGGTATCGGTTGCCAATGGCATTCGTCACCTTTTCATGGGGGACGAATATAACGGAGGTACGATATCTGTACCACTTACCACCCGCGTTTTAATACGTTGGGCGCGGTTAATGCAGTTGTACAGGGGCGCAGACCGGCCACTTGAAATTTCTTTTCAAAAGGCATTTTTACTGAAAGTAAATAAAGCCGAAAAAGAAACTATAACGCGAGTTTGCAAAGACGTGTTTGGTGAAAATTGGAGCAATCCAATTACCAAATTTACTCCTTAATTGGAGTAAAAAATGAACACCTTGTATTACTCGGTGGAAATGGGTGACCTGGAGGAATTACAACTCAGTATTAATCTGATGTTACCTAATTTCCTTCAGGTAACACGCCTACAAAAAGCGGATTTCCTGACTAAACCAGGAAGTTCGCTTCCACTAGGATTTTGCCAAACAAAAAATGACTGCATCAAGGTTAGAAATAATCTTGATGTAGTTCTCATTTGGTATCTTTTGGATAGAACCAAAGATTTAAAAGATACCGAAATTATATTTGTTGATGAACAAAGTTGGAAAGTTGTTCAGATCAACAAATGGCAGGATGTATTGAATTTGTCATTGACTTATGCCGATGAGGGTTTTGCATATGAAACAGCCAAAAGGCTGAAACTGATTGCGACCTTTGAGGACTTCTTAAATGATGACTCAATAGAATCCGCAATATTTTAATTATTTTTATTAACCCTTACGGGCACCTCCCGTTTGGGCTGGTGCCTTTTTTTATTCTTTGGAGTTTATGATGGCATCAGTAAATAAAGTTATTTTAGTGGGCAATCTTGGACGTGACCCTGAAGTCCGTCACAGCGCTGATGGTGGTGCAATGTGCAATATTACTATTGCCACCACGTCAAGCTGGAAAGACAAAAATACCGGCGAACGCCGTGATGAAACCGAATGGCATCGCGTATCGTTTTTTGGTCGCCTGGCAGAAGTTGCCGGGCAGTACCTGAAAAAAGGTAGTGCCGTTTATGTGGAAGGTCGTTTGAAAACACGCAAATGGCAAGATAAGAATACCGGTGAAGATCGGTATTCCACCGATATTATTGCTGACCAAATGCAAATGCTGGGGGGCCGTGCTGGTAATGATTCAAGTGATTTTGAGTCAGCACCTCAACGTCCTCCTGCCAGGCAACAACAGCAGCAGAGAACGGCCCAACAACGGCCAGCACCACCTAATCAACAGGCGGTGCCCAACGAAATTCCGTTTTAGACGTCTTGTACATGTCCTTTCTTTATGGGAACAGTTAACCCATAAGGGATAACTGTTCCCTAACCTGGAGCAGTTATGAAGGTAGTTAATTTTGAGCAGGGATCTGATCCCTGGCTCGAATGGCGTTTGAACGGCATAACAGCCACAGACGCTATTATTATTGGGGCAAGTCTAATTAATCTTGAACTATACAAAGATGAATCACTTTGGCGTTTATGGTCTGTAAAGACCAATTACGCCAGGGCCAAAGACCTGTCCCGGAATCCTCACGTAAACCGGGGCAAAAAATTTGAAGATGTCGCACGTTTGAAGTGCGAACAACATTTCAACGATATGATTATCCCTGTATGTATCGAAAGCACATACAAAGGGATGATCCGGGCCAGTCTGGACGGCATTTTGGCTACCGGTGAACCGGTAGAGTTAAAGTGCCCCTCTGAACCGGTATGGCTGGATATTTTGCAAAAGGGTGAAAACTCTGCACATTACCAGCGCTATTGGATTCAATGCCAACATCAAATGTTGGCCAGCGGGTCCAAAAAATCATATCTTGCCTTTTATTTTAATGACGAGTTTAAAGTCTTTGAAATAGAGGCAGATATGGATTTTCTAAGAGAGCTTTTTGTCTTGGAAATGAAATTTTGGCAGATGGTTCAAAACAATGAGCCACCGGCCAAAGATCCTATCCGGGATAGTCATATCCCTGTAGGAGAAGAATCCAGCCAATGGATCTATTTATCAGAAAATTACAAATTTTTTGACGATCAGATCATTGCTTTGAAAGAGCAACTAAAAGAGCTGGAAGGGAAAAGAAAGCCCTTTAAAGAGGGCTTAATGGCCATAATGCCAGACAGTAAAACCGTTGATTATAACGGCCTTATTGTCACGCGATATGAACGCCAGGGATCGTATGATGCTGATAAATTGGTTGAGTTTATCAAGAAGCTTGATCCCAATATAACGGAAGATGTTTTAAACAGCTTCCGAAAAGAAAAGAACACGTCATTGAGAATTACCAGGTCATCTAACGATGCACCACGTAATATTATCAATGAAGAAGTTCTTCAACCGATAGTTCAGAAAGCAGTGGATTACGAGTCTGCCGTTTTCTGAATAAAATAAAACCCGTGGGGTATGCACATATCCCACGGGTGTGTCATGCCCCGTTTTTGTTTAAATGGAGCATGACATGAAAATTAATTTTAAAAATTGGTCCGCATCTGTTAAACGCAAAGCTATAGCTTTGAGCCAAACTCTTGTAAAACGTATGCACATTTTGCAAGGGAAAATGCATGATCGTCTGAAACCAGCTCGAATGAAAGTCATTTCAACTGATTTTAGGCATATCGGCATGGCTTTGATGGCGTATGCATCTGTAGGAATTTACCAGTATCAGGGTACTTTCTACAATTTTGTTTCGCTATTGATTCTTTTTGGCCTTGGTATTATCCTATGGGTAGCTGGCGTTTATCTCACAGGAGATTAAGATGACAGGTTACGATATAGCCTTTCCCTTCATAATGTTGATTTGGTTTTTAATTATGGTCGGATCAGCATTTTTTATGTTGACTAAGGAGCCTTCAAAATCGAAGGAAAAGCAGTCAGAAGAGATAAGTTAAAAGAGGAAAAGTAATCAGGATCAATCTGTATTGGTTGATCCTGATTTTCCAAAAACACTTATATTTGTAATAAATAAATATAAGTGTTTTTGTTGCTCTTTTGAGTGACTTAAAAAAGGTAGCTTGCCTTTCAAAAATAAGAAGCATTTTAAGTTTTTTAATATTTTTTCTATATTTTTTAATCAATCCCACTATGGGCATAACATGCCTATATGGGCGTTATGCCGTATAGTTTTTTTATAAGGCATGACATCATGACACAAGCTACACAAACAACAGCAGTTCTCGCTAACACAGCAAATACACCATTCCTGGATCAAGTGTCCGTGGTATGGCTGAATGTTAATATTTGGTCTGGTCAGACTAAATTAAAGGAAGAAGATTTGCAACTAGGTTACGGAAGTAAACTTCCACCTACTTCATTTGCTAATCTTGGATCTAAGAAGTTACTTAACCCAAAAAGACTTAATGAATTTAATACCATCAAATCCCAAGCCAAAGGTTTGTTGGAAAAGCATGGATTAAAATTCATGGATTCATACGCAATTCCATTGGATAAAGCTAAGGATATATCTTTTCAATTAGACGATATAGCCAAAAGTTTTAATGCGGCAAAATCAGTGTTTTTAAGTGAATTTAACGAATTAGTTGATGAATGGTGCAGAGAATATCCTGATCATGAAGCCTCTATACGTAATTCAGGGATTAAGTTGTCTGACATTGATAAGAAATTAAATTTCTCCTATCAAGTATTTCAAATCCAACCGGCACATATAAATGCCGATTCATTGGAAAGCCATGCTGCCGGTTTATCCGACACCATGATAGATGAAATATTAAAGGTCGCTAATGACTTTTACTATAAGAGTTGCCATGGCAAGGATTGGATTAGTTCCAGAACCAAACCTACCTTGGTATCATTGAGAGACAAGATTGATGGTTTATCATTCCTTAACGGAAACTTTATTAATCTAGTATCGTTGTTAAATAAGTGCATTTCCCTTTATGATAAAAAAGTAAATGGGCAGATTCACGCCCCGTACTATCACCAGATAGTTAATAGCATTTTAATTTTATCTGATAAAGATAAAATAGATGCTTATGGTGAAGGTAGGATTTCGATAGATCAGGCACAAGAACCACAAGGGTCTTTAGTACCTAATGGTGATGCTGATATGCCAGCTTCTCAAGAGCCGGTATTAACAAAGGCTGATGACATTAAGCCAGAAATTATAAATTCTTCACTTGATGATGACATTAATAATTTCTTCAATTCTTCTAAACAGGAATCACCGGTTACACAACCGGCCATTCAGTTAGAAGAGGTTGTTCAGGAGTTTATTGAGGAACAAGAAGTTTTAGTTCCGCATTATCCAGCTCAACAGGCCCAGGCTGTCATACATCGTGATTACGATGATGACAACGCCATGTTTTAATCTTTTCTTTTGATTAAAACAATTTAAAACCCATGTGGGGCAACTAAACCCACCTGGGCATAAGTTGCCCCATATTTTTTTTTAGGAAAAATTATGCAACTTTCTCCAATCCATCAAAGCCTGCCCATGCTGGCCGGTTGGTATGCTGGCAAGTTTGGCGTACCAATCAAAATGGACTCCAAAATTATGACGGAACATACGGATGGTAAATCCGTCACTGTTCCGTTCATCAATCTTCACAAATTGAAAGAGGCTGGTAAAACGACCTCTGAAATTGAAAAGATAAAAAATGCCATTTTCGGATGGACCGCACACGGTTGTATGCATGTGCGGTTTACGGATTTTGACATCGTTAAAGGCTTACCAGCCTTAACGGATACGAAATTCTCTTTAATCAATACGATTGAAGATTGTCGTATTGAAAGGGAATGCTTAAAGCTATTCCCTGGCACAAGGGAAACCTTAAACGGCCTAGCTGAGTACATGCTTAGCCAAGGACTGTATGATGCAGACGTAAGCGTAAATGCAAACCCTATTCATGTATTTTTGGATTTTGCTTTATTTTACCTGCAAGCAAACTTTATGGATCAAAAGTTTCTTGCTCCTTTGGCCAATAAGTTAGAAGCCAAAATGATAGAGCTATTTGGCTTAGCTTTTGTAATTCGTTATAAAGCTTTGCTTGGCCAGGTTGTTCATTTGAAATCAACGAAAGAGGTTGTTGATCTTACGTTTGATATATTTAAATGGCTTGAAGAGGAAGCTAAAAAAGCTTCTAATCAGGCTCCTGGTTGCTCTGATTCTAATTCATCCGGTGATCAGGATCAAACCGGCCCTGCTGGTGATGATGCTGGTTCATCTGGTGATAATGCCGGTGATGATGCGGGATCTGATTCTGGTAATGCTTCGGCACAACCGGGTTCTGATTCCAATGTTCAAGACCAACCTACTGATTCCGAAACAGGCAAAGCTTCCGCTGGGCCTGATTCATCTGATCAGAAAGGTGATATTCAAGATCAAAATGGAACGGGCAAAGGTAGCATCAAGCCTTCTTCAGATAATGACGCTAACAAGGCTAAAAACCTTCAGGAGTTATTAAATACTGGCCGGTGTGGCTATCAAGATCCATCTGATAAGCTGGCCAATTTGTTCGACCAAATGGTTGAACAAACCAAAGACGGCTCTATGGATTTCAAGTATTACTCTGAGGCAAAAAAAGCCAACAAGTATTATGGTTCTGTAGCACCTAATTCCGTTGCGGATGCGAAGTCTGCTTCATCAAGAATCAGGCAGAAAATGCTTGGCTTAGTACAAGCCAATCAACGGAAGGATACTTTGTTGACCCGTTCCGGAAAACGATTTGATGTGGCTCGTCTGCATTCTGTTGTTACCGGCAACACAAGGATTTTCACTAAAGAAATTGAACATCGTATGCCAAATACAACCGTTCAGTTACTTGTTGATTTATCCTCTTCCATGCAATATTTGAGTCATGGTGGAAAAAAGAAATCTACTGTAGCTCAAGAGGCAGCATTGGCCCTGGCATTGGCATTAAAGCCAATTGCAGGGGTTAAATGTAATGTCACATACTTCAGAGGGGATGATCAAAATCCACTCATTGATGTTCTGGAAAGTAACCAGAGTGTCAATCTAGTGGCGAATAATTTTTTCAGCACGTCTGAAAAAGGCGGTACGCCACTAACAGAAGGGCTATGGTTTTCGGCTAACCGCCTGTTAAAACAAAAGGAGGATAAGAAAATTCTTTTTGTTATTACAGATGGAGAGCCTTCCAATGATGTGTCTACACGGCATGTCATGAAACTCATATATCAAACCGATATACGAGTTGTTGCGATAGGCATTAAAACTAATGCCGTCAACCGTTTCTTTAAAGAGGCAGTTGTGATCCAGGATATTAATGATCTTCAGAACTCATTGTTTGAAACAATGAGGCAGTCGTTATTATCATAATTTTTTTATTCATCCCATGAGGGGCTTTTCCCTTATGGGCAGAGCCCCATTTTTTTTGAGGTTCTACCATGAGTAATGTTCATCTTGACCCCCTGGCTTCAATTGAAGAAGGTGGCATTTTAATCCATCACAGCAATACAGATCAGCTTGATTTATTTGCATCTTCAGATCAGGATTTTGATCCTGAATTTGATTGTTCAGTTGAAATTGAATGGAGCGCTGAAGAACTGCGCACCCTTCAAGATCATCTGTTGAGTTCTTCTTTCGCAATTTTTGCGGATACAAGAACAACAGAAGAAAGTCGTTCAGAAATAATTGAATGGGTTTTGGATGATTCCAAATTCCCATTCAGTTTCATAACCTGCTGCTCTTCGATGGGTTTGAACCATGAAGATTTACGTGAGAAATTTCTTCATCTTTTAAAGAAATTAAAAAAATAATTTTTACATAAAGGTCATTACTTTTATGTAAGTAGTGACCTTGTTTTTAAGGAACTACCATGATTATTTTAATATTAAATTTTTTAGCCAAGCTGGGTTTTGTTCAACAAAAACCTGGCCTGGCTGAATTAACTCCGGCTGAACTGGAGTTAATAAATAAAGCCTTAGATCAATATTTTGATAACAAAATTTATGAATTTGAAGGCTATCAATTTCCTAAAGAGGTAGTAAGAAGGCCAGAACTACCAGATTTTCAGTGGTTCATTTCTGGCTTAAGCCTAAGAAAGAAATTGAACAAAGTTCAAAAATCTTTTTCATTTTAATTTTTTTAATTTCTATCCTTGACGGGATGCCATAATTACATTCCGTTAGGGATTGACTATGGCTTATTTTATTTGGAGCTATTATGTCATCAAATTTCTACGATCAAAATGAAGTGAAAGCAAAGGCCGAGGGGTCTTGGTTGATTATACTTTCTAACCTTGCACCTGAATTAAACCAGGCTATTGAGCGGATTGGCCGCCATGTCCCCTGCCCAATTAAGGGCGGTAAAGACGGTTTCCGTTTATTTAAGGATGCCAACGTTACCGGTGGCGGAATTTCCAATAAAGATGGCCCATTTAACAATGGGTTTTCCTTATTACAATGGGTTAAAGGCTGGGATTTCCCAACTACGTTAAATGCAGTTGGGGATTTCCTGATGTGTGAAAAGGTCGAATTATCGACCATTTACCCACACCTGGCTAAGAAGTCTAAGCCAGTGTCTACACCAGCCGTACCGGGCGATGAACAGCCTCTTAGCGAGGTTCATGGAAAGTTAGTTGATTTTGGCTCTGCTAATTTCAATTTTGAAAAAGAAGGGACCACAAGTTTCTTCATCAAAATAAGCTTTAAATCAGGCAATACCCGCACGTTATGGGGTATTGATCTAAAAAGGGCTTTAAATGAAGCTTCTGCTATTAAAGGAGACTTCATTCTTATCCAGAAAATGGGTAAGAAACCGGTTCAAGTCACAAAGAAATTTGTGAACGAGGACGGGGAGGTCCAGCATGAGGAAATTACTTCCAATATGAACCGATGGAATATCATCAATAAAAACGTTACACGCCTAAAGCGTGTAGCTGCCGAGGCTAAGGTAGCGGAGGAACTTTCAAAGGAATTTGAAAGTGATGATGAACCGAAAGTTAAGGAAGTTTCATTACCGGCTCCAGTGGCTAAGACCATCAATCAGGTTGAAGTCGCTGATTGGTTGGCCAAAGCTGTTGATAAATCTTCCGCTTTAATGGAAGTAGATAAACATGCGGAAGAAAATATAACCCGCATGTGGAACCAAGCCTTACCGCTTAGTTCTGATGTGGCTGGCCCAGGTTTAACATACCTGAACAGCCGTAAAATTAATGTATCCAGTTTGTTCCAACAGACTGATACATTAAGGTTCCACCCGGACCTACCTTATTACGATGAGGACAGTAATGGGAAAGTGGTGAAGGTTCAAAACTTTCCCGCTTTGGTGGCTGCCATTCGTGATGTTGACGGCAATATCGTCACATTACACCGGACGTATCTAAATGACAAAGGCGGTAAAGCCAAAGTCGAGAACGTTAGAAAGATGTGCAGTGTACCGGCAGGAAAGCAGGTTACTGGTGCTGCTATTCAACTGGGTGGTAAACCGTTGCACGGTATCATTGGGGTTGCTGAAGGCATGGAAACAGCCCTATCAGCATTCCGTTGTACCGGCATACCCACATGGTCTTGTGTGTCAGCCTCAATCATGGAGCAATTTATTGTTCCTGCTGGCGTACATACCGTGCTTGTATGGGCTGATAAAGACCGGTCTTATACCGGTGAGTTGTCAGCCAATGCATTAAAAAACCGACTAGAATCAGAGGGTTTTAATGTGATTGTTCTTCTGCCACAAGGGGCTATCCCTAAAAAGCAGAAAAGCATTGATTGGAACGATGTTCTCATGGACCAGGGGATTTATGGATTTCCCCCCATTAGTGCATTGAAAACCGCCATCAATGCTATGTTAAAAGCTAAGCCATCGTCTATTAAGTTGATTGCTTAGTGATATTGGAACCAGCTTACTCTTCGGAGTAAGTTGGTTTCCAATTCATTAATATGTTATCTTTTTAGAAAATATATTAATGCGTTGGAAATTTAAATGGCAAATCCACTTCACACCTTTCAAGAAAAAACGTCCAGTCCCTCTATTTTCCGTGTTTATTGGTATATTGACGAGAATAAAAACGGCATTGTGGATGTGGATGTTCGTCAATTCTGTGACGATCCTGGCCTGATTGCCGAGTTATGTGCCTTGCAATTTCTTTATTTTGACTGTTCATATAATAATGGCAATTATTTAACATCAGGCTTTGGCCATAAGTTCGTGGTATCAAACCCTGAAATTTTAAAATTGGTCATGGGTGTTTCCGACAAGTCTTATGCTAAACGTTTTACAAACCAACTTGTATTACGACTTGAAGGCATTGAATATGAAGTTGCGTCCGAGAACACAATCAAAGATAAAATTACCCTCACCAATAAAAACTTAAAATTTATTTTTTCTGACGATGAACAGTTTACCCAGCAATATTATGTCCTGAACACCCCGGGAATCGGTGACGTTCACATCACAAGACATGCACTGGAGCAATACAAAAAACGAATTGAATCTGGTGGCGTTTTAAAAAACAGCTTCAAGTCATTAATAAAACGACTGAAGCATCCCGAACTTCAAGAACTCAATATTGAAGAAAACATTCATTTACGAAAATATATTAAATACGGTAACAATATCAAAACCACATTTTGGAGCCATTCAAGCAGCACCATTGGGTTTACCGTTATCGAGGACCGGGGAAGAAAAATCTTGGTGACGGTATACAGGAGGGACAAGGAATTTATGCAGCAAAAATTTGAAAAAAAACAAAGGAAAGAACAGGCGGTGTATCGAGGTGACTATGGGTATTGAATGGTCATATTCCCCAGGGAATATATTTCCAGCCCATTGATTATTATATTAATTTAAGTGTTTTACCAATCAATGTTGTATTTTTTCACTTACACAAACAGAAGATAACAAAAGGATTCTTCCAAATCACGAATCCCTTGGTCGTTTGCTGCATTTCCCCCTTTTTTGTCCAAATCTCATGCAATAGAATTTGATGTTTCAGCCGATAATGAATCACTCATTAAAGGAACATCATGAAAAAACTAATCATCAGTTGCCTATTCATAGCTGGCCCTGCCTTGGCACAACAACCTCCCTCTATGCTAAATAATTCCGTTTTTGAAAATCAAGCAATCAAAAACGGGACACCCTTGGCCAAAGAAATTGCAGAATCTGAACTGGCTTATGAAAAATACCGTCAGGACATGATCCAACAAGGCATTGAGCCAAAACCGGATTACATGACGAATATGTTAAAAAAAATGGATAAGGTGTATGTCGATGCCCAGGAAAACGAACGCTTAAAGAACATCTATTTTCAAAATAAGCTCAAAGGCGCACAATAACGATGACATTCAAAAACACCACTGAGCAAGAAAAGATCATCAATTACACTGGCCATCGTTTGGTCGTGAAGGCGTTTGCCGGTGCTGGCAAAACTTCCACGCTGGTAAGTTTTGCAAAAAAAAACCCTCATGTACGTTTTTTATACATTGCCTACAACACGGCCATTAAAAATGAGGCCAGTAAAAAATTCCCTAATAACGTGGAATGCAAAACATCACATGGCCTGGCCTATGCCAAATACGGCAAAATCTACAAAGACCAAAATAAACTAAAACCCAATATTCGGCTTCGTGATATCGCCCCTGTTCTTGGTATGCAGGATTACCGCTTTCTGAATCTTGTCAACGAAACATTACACAATTATTTAAACTCAAGTAATCTTGACATCATGCCGGGCCACATCCCACAAATACCTGGTGAAAATCCGGTTTTGACGGAAAAAGAACTTGGTGAGCGCAAGGCAATTGTTGCTGCCACTGCCTATCTTTGGAAAGTAATGAAAGACCCGGGCAATAATGTACCGATATCCCATGATGGTTATTTAAAGATGTTCCAGTTAAGCAAGCCAAACCTGAGCCGTAAATATTCCGCTATTTTGGTAGATGAAGCGCAGGACATTACTCCGGTCGTTAATAGTATTTTGCTTGATCAAGCCTGTCACCTTATTTATGTCGGTGATCCCCACCAACAGATTTATCGCTGGCGTGGCGCTGAAAATGCCATGGATTACAAAGAGCTGGAAAATGCTGATCGGCTCAATTTAACGAATAGTTTCCGTTTTGGACAACAAATTGCATATATCGCAAACTGCATTCTCAATCTGAAAGGCGAAAATATCAAAATAAATGGCCTTGCTGCCAATGATAATGTCTATACATTAATGTCATCCTACCGTGAATTGCTAAATGCCAAACAAGTGACTATTTTGTCCAGGACGGTTTCTGGTGTCATTTTGTCTGCCTTTGAACAGGCCAGAAAAAACAAAAAAATATTCTGGATTGGGGGCATTAATAATTACCCGCTTTTTCTTATGGAAGATATTTATTGGCTTTACAAGGGCCAGAATAACAAAATCAAAGACAAAATGCTGTTTAATGATTTTCCCAGCTATTACCTTTATAAGAATTTTGGTGAGGCAACCAGCAATTGGGAAATCATCCGCAATTGTAAGTTTGTGGAAGATTACGATGAACAGATCCCCGTGTTACTGGGAAGTCTTAGTAGCAATCATTGCAGTGATATCAAATCAGCCGATGTTGTTGTGTCAACGGTACACCGTGCCAAAGGGTTAGAATTTGAGAACGTTATCATGGCTGAAGATTTTCCGGATGTCTTGGCCCTGGAAAACACGCCAGTTAAATTTCATGATGAATTGAACTTACTCTATGTTGCAGCTACCCGTGCAACTAAAAATCTGGTTATAAATTCCATTACAGAAGAAATTGTCAGGGATTATTTATGCTATTAACTGATCTTTTGCGCAATTCACCCAAAAATGGCAAAACCCCATGCAAGAGTAATTGAAATCCTTACGTATCATTAAGTTAATGTCGAATAATCCCTAATGATACGAATATGCTCAAAAAAACTTTACTGTTGGCCATTTGTACAGCTTTAACGCACGTTGCCCCTGTCGTGTCTGCTCAAGACACACGGCCAGGTTTCTATGAACGTAAACAAGAAGGCTGGTTTTTCTATGAAGTAGAGCCAGAAGAACCTGAGATCAAAATCGTGGAAGAGCCATTGCCGCCTGCACCGCTCGTAGTTGAAAACCCTCAAGAGCCTGTAGAACAAGAACCACAAAAACCACTTCCACCACCGGCATTTTCCTCTAAATGGTTAAGAGAAAACATGCCTAAATATCAAGAAATCGCCATTGATAACCCAACCATTGAGAATGTATCGAACTATCTGTATTTGCAGCGTTTGGCAATGGATAAAGCCCATGCTTATGCGCAAATGTCTCAATTAGCAGTGGTGGGCAACCCCTTTCTGGATGAAGCAACCAATCGTCCATTTGCCGCTTTTGCTTCTCAGGACCTGGACAGAAAAGCGGGGATAAGAAGTTCAGAAACTGTCAAATTGGTGGGTGAACGGGCCGGTTTATTTTTCTTTTTCAAGTCCGATTGTGAATCATGCATGATCCAAAAACCAATTGTAGATATTGTTTCCAAGATGGACCACTTTTCTGTCGTTCCAATTTCAGTAGATGGAGAAAACCTTCAAAACACGCCATTTAATGATTTTCGATTAGATGATGGCCATGCCACTATGTTTGGTGTACAAAACCTTCCAGCGCTTTATCTGGTAACACCTGATGGCATTGTTTCTCCTATTTCACAAACCATGTTATCCCTTGAAGAATTGCGTGAACGCATCTTAGCAGTAGCAAGACGTGAAAATATTATTACACAAGAAGAATTTAACAATACAAAACCATTATTAAGCACTAACAACAATATTGCGCAAATGATTCTTGAAAATGATGACGCAGATTTATTGCAACAAATCACGGCACAACATGGGGATGAATCAGGCTTTGTAGAACCATCCATAATTTCAAAACTAATTCAACAACAAATTTCCAAGGGTGTTAAATGAAAATTAGATCCATACTAAAGCGTACTGCCGTTATATCGGCTATTTCAATAGCATCCTTGATTCCACAGGCCAATGCTAACGGCTTACAAAACCAGCTCAATAAAATGTTCGATAGCATGTCTGCCACCACCGCTCCAGGGGTTTTTGAGACGCAAACCCGAGGGGTGATTGCTGGTGGCCGATTTACGATGAAAAATAAAATCTTTAATGAAAATATTGTTTCATTTATTCCCCCTTCCTTTTCGGGATCTTGTAGCGGTATTGATATTTTTGGTGGTTCCTTTTCATTTATTAATGGTGAACAATTTATTGCCTTGCTTCGTTCAATTGCAGCTAATGCGGCTGGTTACGCATTTCAACAAGCATTAGGTGTAGTCTGCCCGGACTGCGCACACCTTATTGATACGCTGCAAAATAAAATTCAAACCTTAAATCAATTTTTAGGCAATTCCTGCCAACTTGGTAAGGGCTTGGTTGTGGATACATTTGATGCCATGGGACTTAAGCATGATGGCTCGGAAGGGTTTATAGCCCAGGGACAAGGGTTTGTACAAGATATGTTAAGTGGTTGGAGCCGGCCTACTGGCAAATCTGCTGCCGAAATTAATCAAGAAAATAATCCAGAAACTGCCAAACAAAGTATCGGTAATATGGTTTGGAAGCAGCTCAAAAAAAACGATACTAAACGCTGGTTTAGTTCTGGTGATGAAGTATTAATGGAAGCGATGATGTCATTGACCGGTAGTGTCATTATTCATGAAGTCGCTGAAGCACCAGATAGCACTTCAGGTTCCAGTACCCCAGCAAAAGCCTCACCGTATTCTCTTTTACCTGGCAATAAAATTAATCTGCGAGATTTTATTGTGGGTGGAAATGTGCATGTTTATTCGTGTGATGGTGATAAAGAGCATTGCATGATTCAAGGTGAAGTTGGAGCTGATAAAGCAGTCCCTCTTGTCGGTTTAAAAAAACAGCTTGACGATGTGTTTTTGGGCACCGGTTCAAGCATTGGCTTGATTTTCAAACTCCATGCCGGTGCCCCAAATGCTACGTCTACTGAACAGCAAATGATGTCCAATATGCCCAATGATATCGGTGCGCTAATTTCCAATTTAAGCCATCGGTCTACAGATTTAGGAGCTACCTTTATCAGGGAAGCCTCTGGTGCGATTGCAACGGCTATGGCTTATAAATTAGCAACAGATATGATTCGAGCTGTACGCATGTCAATGGCCAACAACAACGAGGCGTATGCTAAAGAAACCATCGAGCTTATCGACAATTCCTTAGAGAATATTCACAAAGAGCATGACGCATTACTAAATGAATTTGGCAACATATCCAATCTTCATGAGAAGTATCAAATTCTTATGCAGAACAGTGACAAGCTTCAACTTATCAATACCAACATGAACCAAGGATAGGTGTCAAAATGAGTAATTGGACAATTTATTCCCTTGGTGATTCCGAGTTTCTTGAGCAGATTTTAATATCGCTAGTGATGGTAACGGGTAGCGATGATTTTACAAAAGCAGCCACTATCAGCGGCTTACTGTCGGTTATTTTCATTGGCTTTAGCAGCATGATCAACAAAGCCCGTGACTTTGATATTGGAGCCATATTAGTTGGTTGGATTATTTTCACTATAATGTTCGTCCCCAGGTCAACCGTATTGATTGAGGATACTATAGATGGTTCGGTACGGGTGGTTGATAATGTACCATTGGGGGTTGCGGCTTCCGGAGGCATTATTTCCCAACTTGGGCATGGCTTGAGTAATATTTTTGAACAAGCTTACAGTCATACAAATAGCCATTTAGGAAACGGTTATTTTACCGAATCCCTTGTGGTGCTTAATTCAATCAGGACCAAGGCTTTCAATTCCAAAGTATTAAATGCTATTGATGATGCTACGGGCTGGAACATGTACGATTCTTATTATAACTATATGAAAGAATGTACTGCCAAAGGACAAGTTACAGGCAACACTCGAAACCAGGCACTAGCTAAAAATTTTTTTGATCTGATAAAACAAGACAGCACCCTTTTTCATACTCTAATATTTCCAAACCGGAATGATCCTAATGGTGAAACCGTAACATGCACACAAGCCTACGGTATGCTTTCCACAAAGCTAAATGATGCTATTGGTAATGGCACTGTACATAAAATATTAGGCGAGACAACAGGATTTAAAGATCGTTTGCTCATGGGTACAACCAATGAAATGGGTGAACCTCATTCCTTTATGAGCAATATCCAAAACTCCCTCGATATGTTAACAATGGGTGGCAATGTTGCGCAGGAATATGTGAAATTGGCCATTCTTGAACCGATCTATATGAATGCCATCCAGGGTTACTACATGAACATGCAGGATATGACTTCTGCCCTCATGCTAAACCAGGCTATCAATCAACGTAACATTCAATGGGCTGCTGAACAATCCATGTTTATGACTTCAGTACGCCCTTTAATGGCGTTCTTGGAAGCGTTTATTTATGCAATTTTACCTATCCTGGGGGTTATGTTAATTGCCGGCCGTTTTGGGTTTAACCTGGCCGGTAAATATTTGATGGTACTTATATGGGTTCAATTGTGGTTCCCGCTCTTATCCATTGTGAATCTGTTTATCACCATAGCCACAACCAGGGAAATGAGGCAATTTAGTGATGGCATTAACTCTATTTATGCCCTGGATAAGTCTACTGATATTCTCCAAAACTGGATTGCTGTAGGCGGTATGCTGGCCGGGTACACACCCGTATTGGCTTTGTTCGTTGTGGGTGGATCTATCATTACGTTAAATTCCATTGCCTCCAAAGTAAGTGGCGCACATAACGTTAATGAAAAAATGACGAATCCTGATATTACTAATGCCCCTAGCGTTATGGAACAACAGGCGGGTAATACCTATAGTAAAGGAAGTGGGCGTACCCATTCTGGTGTTGATTCTTCCATCGGAACTCTCAATCTTGGAAGTGCTGTCCAACAAGGAGAAACACTAGCCAAAAACAAGTCTGAAAATGCTTCATTGGCTTTTTCTCAAGGCTTGGGTAGAACAATTGGGAATATGAGTAGTTTTGCTGAACAGGCTTCCGCTCTGAGTACAATTGGTAGTAATTTCATGGCGGGGAATACTGAGCAGTCTCAGATGGTTCAACAACAGGCTTTAGCAATACAAAAGGAGCATAATTTAAGTGATAGTCAAACGAGAGCTGTAGCAGGTGCTGTAGCATTAACTTTTGGTGGCGGGG
>LFRM01347710.1_pt1 | contig 17862 bp, 15 predicted proteins | sample 618341 | NCBI WGS metagenome assembly LFRM01 (sample SAMN03654438, study PRJNA283298) | anaerobic digester metagenome | isolation source: pool of bioreactors CSTR01a, CSTR02a, and CSTR03a thermophilic anaerobic... | place: Denmark: Kgs. Lyngby | collected 2014-05-21 | reverse complement strand
GGGCGGGCACACTCGGATTTGATATTCCTGCCGCAATCGGCGCCAGTGTAGCGCAGCCCGGGAAGAAAGTGGTGGCAGTAATGGGGGACTTCGGGTTCACATTTATGGTGGAGGAACTGGCGGTAGCAGCTAAATACCAGAGGCCGATAGTTGTAGTAATCTTAAATAACGCATACTTGAGCTTAATCCGTCAGAATCAGAAATATGCGTATAATTATGAGTATGCTGTTGAGATGAAAGAAAACCATACCTTTGTAGACTATGTAAAGGTTGCCAAGGGTTTTGGCTGCGAAGCTGAACGGGTCTTTAATCCGGGCGATATCGAAAGCGCTTTCAGGAGAGCCATTGAATCTGAAAAACCGTATGTTATAGATATAATTGTAGAAGAGAATACCGATTGTTCAATGGGAGCTGATATAGCATCTGTCAGAGAGTTTGAATAAAATAAATTATTATGATTTCATTTGCGTACATTGTTCTCGCTTTGATTAAATAACATTAAAGAGCGAGATGATAAACACAAAGGCATTTTGATATTTTAGCTAAGTGTGTTTTCGGGGTTTTGGGGTTTGGCATGATTTCCCTTTTTTAATAATTATGCTAAAATGTGTAATAGCAATTGTTTATGAGGGGAGAGGGAGTTTTGAAAAAAACATCTACAAAAACAAATCAGTCTGTTGAAAAGGTTTTTCAAATAATTGAGGTTATGGCAAGCAATAAAGGCCCTATAAAGCTTCAGGAAGTTTCACAGAAATTAGGGCTGCCTGCCAGTACCGTATTAAGGTTTTTGAAGACTATGATGTTAAGCGGTTATGTAAACCAAGACCCCGAAACGCAAAAATATTCATTATCGATGAAATTCTGCCATATTGGATATCTTGTAAGCTGTCAAATAAGTATCAGAAATGTTATAAGGCCTTACCTGGTGGAATTGGCTGACAGGTGTCAGGAATCAGCCTGTCTTGCTATTGATCAGGATATGATGGTAGTGTATGTTGATGTGGTGGATGGCCCTGATAACATGCTTAAAACCATGCAGCGTATCGGAAAGAGAGCTCCCCTTCATAGCACAGGTGTAGGAAAAGCTTTGCTTATTGATTACAGTAATCATGAGATTGAGCATATGATAAAAGAAAGGGGACTTACACCACTTACGCCGCATACAATAACAACAAAAGAGGATTTGATCGCGGAACTGGAAAAGATCAGGAAAAAAGGATATGCAATTGACGATGAGGAATGTGAGATAGGCGCCAGGTGTGTGGCCGCTCCGATATGGGACTATACCGGAAGAGTGGTAGCAGGCATAAGCGTTTCCGGCCCGGTAAGCAGGATGAATATAGAAAAAATTGAGTATGTACAGACTATAATAAAGGAAATTGCGAGCAAAGCATCGCAAAAACTCGGTTATAAAGTCGAGGCGTAACAAGTACCTGTAATGAGGGAAACGGATGGATTCCTGCTAAAAGGTTATAAAGTCTATGTATAATATACAGTAAAAAGCTTCCTGCAAAAAGGGTATTGACTTAAGCCGGGTTTTATTATAAAATATAAATCACCGTCAGGAAAGACGGTTTGTCGCGGGGTGGAGCAGTCAGGTAGCTCGTCGGGCTCATAACCCGGAGGTCGGGGGTTCAAATCCCTCCCCCGCAACCAATTATTTACGGCGGCGTAGCTCAGTTGGCTAGAGCATTCGGTTCATACCCGAAGTGTCAGCGGTTCAAATCCGTTCGCCGCCACCATCCCCCAGACTGGAGAATATACATCAACTGATATGGGGAAACAAATGAATATTCGGGGGCGCATAGCTCAGCTGGGAGAGCACTTGCCTTACAAGCAAGGGGTCATAGGTTCAAGTCCTATTGCGCCCACCAGTGTTTCAGCCCTTCGGGAATACACCGAAGGGCTTTTTGCTGCCAATTTTGCAAAAACCGGTATCAATTTGCTGCCATTTCAGAAAAGACTCTGTCAATGTGATGTCAATTTAACAAAAACCGGTGTCAATTAATGTATCTTTTTGCAATATATAATCAATTTATTATACAGGGGGCATAGTTCAAAAGGTATGCTGCAGCATCATTAACAAAGGGAGGTGGCGCAATGCCTGTTAAGGATTATATCAAGGATGCCGGTTTGAAATTCACCGGCCGGCCGAAAAAAAGAAATGCAACCAACGGGATTGTGCTTCATCATGCAGCGGCACAGCAGGCATCTCCCCGGCAGATCCATGAGTGGCATCTGAAGAGGGGCTGGATTGGCGCAGGATACAATATATTGGTACGGAAAGACGGTTCGGTATGGGAGCTGCGTCCGCTGTGGGCGGTTGGAGCCCATGCCCAGGGAGCAAATTCTGACAGTATCGGGGTGTGCGCCGAAGGGATGTATCATCCGTCAGACAGTCAGGCTTTTGACAGGGTAATGCCCAAGGCGCAGTTCGATGCTATGGTCAGGGTTGCCAGGGATTTGCTCCGTGAGTATCCCTCCATTATTTGGATAAAAGGGCATAAAGAAGTGCCGGGGGCTGCCACTGTATGCCCCGGCAAATTTTTCCCCTTAGATGAAATTATCCAGGCTGTAAAGGATTATACCGTTTTTAAGGAGGTGCATAGTATGAAAAAAGGCGACAGGGGTAATGATGTTCAGAAACTCCAGAAGGTTTTGATGCAGCTGGGCTATCCGCTGCCTAAATACGGTGCTGACGGCATATTCGGCGATGAAACTCTGGCAGCGGTAAATGCGTTTAAAAAAACTGCCAGTCTTCCCCAGAACGGCATAGTTGATACCGCCACAATGCTGGCAATAATCGATGCTGTAGGGGCAGGCAAAGAACAACTGGAGAAGGAGAATGCCCAGATAAATAGCGGCATGCAGACAGTTAAAAAAGAGCTTGTTAAGGTTCTCGAACTTGGTACAAACGCTGAAAAGTCTATAACGCAGATACGGGAAAAAATAAAGAGTGTAATGGCTTTACCAGGCTTATAATTTAAATTAAGCTTCTGAACCGGGCGCAAAAGCATACCGGCCATTACGGGTTTAGCGACGTGTTTACCGCCTTTGCCCGTTTTTTTTTGTATTTAATGCAGTCGTTGTTCTTTAGCCGGATTGGGGCAAATTGAAAATACGTTTATCTGCAAACTTGAAAACCGTTATTCTATGTAACGGGCTTTTATGGTATACTAGCAATAGTATTGTATCTGACCTGTTTAGCATTTAAAGCGCCAGGTTATGTTTTCTGCGTATACCGGTATTTGCATGTAATAAAACAGTTCCGATTATTCATACAATTTCTTTATTGTAATTTCACATAAAAGGAGGCTGCCGGATGGGTTTTAGGTTCTTGCATCTGGCTGATGTTCATCTGGATACACCTTTTCAATCCAAGGACAAGCAGCTGCGGATCTACCTGCGGGAGTCCATTCGCAAGGCGTTTCAAAAGGCGGTAGATATAGCCTTGTCACAACGTGTAAACGCTGTATTAATTGCAGGAGATCTCTTTGATAACGAAACTCTCAGCTTTGCTACCGAGAGGTTTATCCTGGAACAGATGGCAAGGCTTAAAGATGGAAAGGTAATGGTATTCTATGCCCCGGGGAATCATGACCCTGCCGGAGCTGCCTATCGGCGGAGTACGGTTCAATGGCCGGAGAACGTGAAAGTCTTTAGCAGTGGAGGACCCGAGGTTTGCCCTGTATATGACGATCAGGGAAGGCTGCTGGCGTATGTTGCGGGCGTTGGCCATGAAACACAGCAGGAAAGAACGAACCTGGTAAAAAGTTTCCCCGACCCCGGGCATGACAATGTACCCTATATCGGGCTTGCTCATGTTTGGGTTATGGGATCCCAGGGGGAGGCGGATCACGACAGATATGCTCCGTGTACCATAGATGATCTGCTTGGTAAAGGTTATGCATACTGGGCATTGGGACACATACATACCAGAGCTCATCTGAGCGAACATCCGCTGGTGGTTTATCCCGGCAATTTAGTTGGCCGGCATTTCAGGGAAGAAGGACAAAAGGGTGCTTATCTTGTGGAAATTAACGATTCAGGTGAAACAAAGGCCGAATTCTATCCTCTGGCACCGGTGTGCTGGTCATCATTCCGGGTAGGAGATCTTTCGGAAGCTAAAAGCCTCGCGGATCTGCAGGAACATATTCGTGAAACCGTTATAGATCAGATGTGGGGGGATCAAGGCTCATATGACACCATAGCCAGGGTGTTTTTGGAAGGGCCTTCACCGTTATACAACGAGCTTAGGGATGAGGATAATATCGGCGATTTAGAGGAATACCTGCTGGTATCCCTTGGTTTTCGGTATGTAGAGGTTATTACTGAGGAAGTTACGCGTCCGGTAATACCCGATAAATATAAAGGACAGCCGCATATACTGGGTGCAGCTCTGGATATACTTGAAAAGGCCAAGGTGGAAGACGATGTATTGATGAATCTAAAACCGGAGAGATTGGCCGGATGCACTGCCAGGGATTCCGGGGAAATTCTTTCTTATTTACGGGATTTGCTTGAGGGGATGGAATATGATGTTGCTGCCCGCCTGCTGGAGGAGGATGAGATATGAGGCTTGTACAAATAAAGGCCAGGGCTTTTGGATGTCTCAGAGATTGGGAAAGCCCGTTGCTTAACCCCGGACTTATCTTGATATGCGGACGTAACGAATCAGGGAAAAGTACGCTGTTTAACCTGATAACAACCTTGTTTTACGGGTGGCAGCCTGCAAACAGGGATTCAAACCCCTTTGTACCTTGGGGGTTGGCTGAAGCCGACTGTGAAGGGGAAATTATGCTTAGTGAAGGCGAGGAGAGTGTCACGATACAACGCAGGCTGCAAAGCAGGCCAACGGGATTGCTGCAGCAGGGCGACCGGGTTGTTGAATTGAGAAACAGGGTACTGCCTTTTGTGGAAGTGTTGCCCCGGGATGTATTTGAAGAAGTTTATGCGATTGAACTTAATGATTTAAAGTTTCCTGAAACGGCAGCGTGGGAATCCATGCAGCAGCTTTTGGGAGGACAGTTTAATACCTTTCTTAAGCCAGTTACCCATGTGACAAGGGAACTGGATGAGAAAGCCAACCGTCTTTGGCGTCCCGACAAAAGAGGAAAACCGCGGGCAAGAGAGATCCAGGACAGGTTAAAAGAGCTTAGAAGCATGCTCGATAAAGCCCGTAGTAATGAAGATGAGCTGCATCAGGCTGAAGCAATGTTGACCGAGCGGCAGAATAAGCTTAAGGAGTATATTGAAAAAAAGGCTGAACTTATTGCCTATATAGATCTTTGTGAGAGGCTGAACCCTGTTCGTAAACAGCTGGAGCGTATTGAACAGCTTAAAGCTGAGTCTGATTATGTTGCGGATTATGATGATCTGCCTTCCGAGCCTCTTGAGCATTTAAAGGATATCGATGAGGACCTGGGAAGTTTAAAGCTTCAGCGGAACAAGCTGGAAGACAGAAAGGAACAACTGGAGGATACAGTTTCCTCATATACCCAGCAGGATGAGGTCATACTGGAGAATGCCACGGATATAAAATTGGCAGTTAGATCTTATGACAGAGTAAAAGCTGACAGGGATGAGTTGAACAATCTCGATATAGATATAAAAAGCTGGAGGGAGCAGTTGAGACAGCGTGCTGCTGATTTTTTGATAGGCGGCTGGAAACCGGAATATGAAGATGCTGTACGGGCTGTTGACGCTGCAGCGTTAAGAGCGGGGATTGATGCCTTCCAGCAAGCCAGGGAGCAGTATCAGGAACAGTTTAACCGGGTTGACGCCATGAGAATACGGATGGAAGCTAAACCTGAGACAAAATCCGTCCCCTGGTTATCCGGAGGCTTAACCGTATTAGGTGCACTGGGGTTCATCCTGGCAGGTGCATCGCCATTGGGATGGATATCAGCCTTTGTTATGGTATTAGGTGCAGCCTTTGTGCTGGCTTGGTGGCTTTTTGGAAGGAAAACTACGGGACACCACGATCTGGCAGTTGAAGAGACAAGGCTTAACCGGTGTAAACAGAAAGTGATGGAAACCCGGACTGTTATAAAAGAGCTTTTAAAAGATCTGCCCTTTGCTGAGCAGAGACTGGAGTCGCCTGACAGCACTATTCTGGTAGATATTGAGAGGCTTAGGGATTATCTTGAACGGATTGATAACAGCCGGCGGAAGATGGAAGCAATACTTAAGCGGATGGAACATCACGGGGATACCATAAACGGATTGCTGCAAAAATGTGGGATAGGCTATGATTCCGAGGATATATTGGAACGCATAGATATTCTGCAGATTTCATTGCAGGAAGCGGAACAGCGCTTTCAAAACGCTGAGTTAGCCCGGTCTCAGCTGGAGGATGTGCAGTCCCGGCTGCAGGAGCTGGATGAAAATATTACAAAGCTTGAAAACGAAAAGAATTTTATTATTGAACGGCTTCATACTCTTCCGGGCAAGGATCTGACCGGACGGGTTGAAAAATTGATGAGGGACCGGGAACTGGCGCAGCAGGCCCGAAGCATTATGGAGGAACTAAAGCGCCAATATCCAGATCTGGATGAAATAAAGCGTGAGATTGAAGAGTTAAGTCAGGACCATGAGAAGTGGGACATTGACGATGTGGCTTTGGCCCGTGCAAAGGCTGAACGGGATCAGATTGACCATGAGCTGAATTCACTGAACAATGAGATAGGCACTTTGAAAAAGACAATTGAGGTAGGGTTGAAAGAGGTACGGCTTGACGAAGTCAGGGGCGAGATAGGTGCCTATGAAGATGAATATTCTAGGATCACACGTCAGAGAGATCGTATAATGCTTTTGAAAAACCTGATTCTGGAGGCGGAAAGACACTTTAGAGAAGAGCATCAGCCCGATATCTTGAAAAAAGCCGGTAAATATCTTTCTATAATAACCCACGGGAAATATACCCACCTGTTTGCAAAGGAAGACGATCAACCCGGTCTGATGGTTAAATGTGAGCATAATGGTGACCTGATTGAAGTCATGGACGGTTACTTAAGCAGGGGCACTTTGGAACAGATCTATCTTGCGCTGCGTCTGGCATTTACGGAACACCTGGATCCGGGCGGTCTTGCTCTGCCGGTATTTCTTGATGAAGTGTTTGTAAACTGGGACGGTTTCCGGCTGGACAGCGGCCTGAATCTGCTTAAGGATATGGCCGGGAGGCGGCAGGTTTTTGTGTTTACCTGCCATGACTGGTTTATGGATAAACTTGCCGGCAAAATGGATTTTCAGCTTGTAGAGCTGCAGCATTGAGGAATCACACTTGCTGGTGAAAAACTAAACCACAAAGGGGAGGTATATCTTATGAGTTTTCTGGAACTTGCAAAGAAAAGGTATTCTTGCCGCAGATACAAAAGACAGCCGGTTGAGAAAGAGAAGCTTGAACAGGTTTTTGAAGCGGCCAGAGTAGCACCTTCGGCCTGTAACTTTCAGCCCTTCTACTTTGTTGTGGTTACTGATGGAGAGCTGAAAAATAAAGTGGCTTCCTGCTACGGCGGACAGTGGATTAAGAATGCACCGGCAATTATCGTTGCCTGCGGGGATCGAAGCAGGTCCTGGAAGCGGTTTGATGGTAAGGATCACTGCGATGTTGATACAGCCATTGCGGTTGATCACATAACACTGGCAGCAGCTGAATTAGGTCTGGGTACGTGTTGGATTTGTGCATTTGATGCAGCAAGATGCCGGGAAGTTCTCAATTTACCTGAGCATATTGAACCCATCGTGCTTCTGCCCATAGGCTATCCGGATGATAAGGCAGATCCCGACCGGCATCAGACCAGACGTAAAAAACTGGAGGAACTGGTCTTTTGGAATGAGTTTAAAGATGTATAAGCGGACGGGAAATACAATCCACTAACCCGGGCATGTACACCATTTTAAACATCCAAGCTTCGTTCAAGAATGCTTTTTTACCCCTAATTTGGCAGAATATATCCCCGGCTCCCCGAATGGTAGCAACAGATACCGATTTTTGCCTTTGAATAATGTATAATGGGTTAACAAAATAAAAGGGGATGGGGATATATGGAAAGGACCTGGAGACTGGTTTCACAAGTGTTTTTTGCTGTATTGTTTTTTGCACTTGTCACCGCAGGCAAAGTTCAGCTCTGGATGGGCATATTTCTGCTTGGTATAATTATGACTTTTTTGTTCGGGCGTGTATACTGCGGATGGATATGCCCTATAAACACTCTGATGAATCTGATTACTGCCGTTAAGCGGAAACTTAGAATTAAAAGTTTGGCTGTGCCAGGGTTTATCAAAAAGCCGGCTTTTCGTTATGCTATGTTGGCAGCTTTCGTACTTACCTTTGTGTTCGTGATGTCAAGCGGAAAAAAGCTGCCTGTGTTACCCGGGCTTCTGGCTCTGGGAGTATTCTTAACATTCTTCTTCACTGAAAATCTATGGCACAGATATTTGTGTCCGTATGGCACAATTTTGGGAGCGGCAGGCAGACTGGCAAGACGGAGTTACCAGATTGATGATTATTTATGTATATCCTGCAGTGCATGCAAAAGGGTATGTCCGGCGGATGCTGTTGAAGTCAATGATTATGTACAGCTGACAGAATCTTTATCGGGTGATACCATTACAGGCACATCAGCACCAGGTGCAACAGAATTTCCTAAAGATGCGATTGGAACAGGAAAGAAAAAGAGATACACCATAAACAAATCCGAGTGTCTGGTATGTGGTGCATGTGTTCTAAGCTGCTCAAAAAATGCAATAGTGTACAAGTGAGATAATTAAATTTTAGTTTTTATTGTGGATTACACCATCGGATGTTTGTGGTATCAATTTACAGGATATCTGATAAACAAAATAAAATATGCTGTATATAAAATACAGCAATAGAATAAAGAAGGGAGAGGATCCGAATGAGGGCTTATGTTGATAAGGATGCATGCATCGGTTGCGGACTATGCACAGATATTTGTCCGGAGGTATTTTCACTGGATGATGACGGACTGGCCGAGGCAATAGACGAAGAAATAGCCGATGATGTGCTGGACAGCGCAAGAGAAGCTGAAGAGCAATGTCCCACCGGAGCTATCGTTATAGAATAAGTGAAAGAGATACTTGCTGATCGAGATATTTAACTGCTCTTTTGGGATGTGCCGGGGAAGGTTGCTACCCCGGTACGTCTCAAAAGGGGAAGCACTTTCCAGGCCGTTAATGCAACTATACTTGCTAATGCTATGTCTTTTATCATATAAGGGATCATCATGGTTACGCTGGTTATAAAGGGCAGCGGTTTACCAAGATAGAAGTTGTATATGAGATAAAAATAAGGAATTCCTATCGCATAGGATATTGTAAAGCCTGCTGATGTGGCAATTATCATCTTGGTCAGGGATATTTCTTTTAATGACTCCACGATTTTTCCCATTGTATAGGCTGAAATGATAAAGCCTATCAGATATCCAAATGTGGGGTTAAGCACATATGAAGGTCCGCCCCCATTTGCAAATACAGGAACGCCCAGCAGTCCTAATAATACATATACCAGCTGGGATGTCATTCCTAGTTTTGAACCCAGCAGCATGCCTGCAAACAAGCAGAAAAACAGCTGTAATGTAAGGGGAACCAGATAGATTGTAAAGCTGATACGCCCGCCTATGGCTGTCAGTGCTGCAAATAATGCTACTAAAATGATGTCCTTTGTTTTAAAATTCATTCATATCCTCCTCTGTAATGCTCGTGTTAACAGTGCTGGGACAAATCAGCCAGCAAATCTGTCTAAAATTTGAACATGTCTATTATAAAATAAAATCATTTAATTGTAAACAGAATTAATACTAAAGTTTACAATTGATTTATCTTTATTCTTTTATTCCGTTTTTACCCATGCTGTCAATCATAAGACCGACATTAACTGGAATATTTTGTATATAATATATGGATAAAGAAGGATTTAATTGAATGATGTAGAATAATAGATATAGAATCCAATAGTAAATATGCACTAATGTAGAGATTATCTTTTATTTTCAATTCACAAAATATTCTTGGATCGATTCTTGTAGTGCAAATTGCTTAGATTCATGCCAAATTATGCAGCCAGTATATACATAGCTTATTTGAAAATTATCATTAATCACTTCAAATCTGATAAATATGTTATAATTAATAATGCTTCTTTGCAGGAGAGACGGCTGTCCTGAATACCGCCCGTTGGGGAGGATCAATAAAAGGCGGACTATAAATACCCCAACCGTGGAAGGCCGGTACGGTTTTTCATGGTTTAATGCTTGAGAGGCTATGCGGATACAGTTAAAGTTTACTGCAGATAATGACATTACCATACCAGTTCAATATAATCGTATTGTGCAGGCAATGATTTACAATAACGTATCAAAGGAGCTTTCGGATTTTCTGCATAATCAGGGGTTTGTCATTGAAGGCAGGCAATTTAAGCTTTTCACGTTTTCTCGTCTTCATGGTAAATTTGTTATGAGAGGCAGAAGAATTAAGTTTGTATCTCCAATTACTTTGACAGTAGCTTCACCGGTAGAAAAATTTTTGCGGGAACTGGCTGAAGGAATGATGAGAAACGACAACCTGAACATCTATGGCCGGAAATTGACACTTACAAGTGTGGCGGTATTACCGGATCTGCAGGATGTGGATTTTAGTGAAGAGGTAACCATCAAGATGCTTTCGCCGGTAGTTGCTTATAATACCGTCAGGAAAGGAAACAGTTCACGAACAATATATTTTTCTCCGTGGGATGAATGGTTTTCCGAGCTTATAAGGATGAACCTTGAGAGAAAATATCAGCTTATCTATGGTGAAAGACTGCAGGATGCCGATATCAGAATTGAACCTATAGGACCAAAAGATGAGCGGTACTGTAAGGTGTTGGATTACAAAAATACCGTTATAAAGGGTTGGAACGGCATATACAAGCTAAAAGGCAACAGAGAACTTATAAAAGTGGCATACGATACGGGTCTGGGCAGCAAAAACTCCCAAGGCTTCGGCTGCTTTGAGGTTATTGAGGGGTTAAGAAGGTAACATTTTTGTGCAATTTATACAAAGTTTATACCCAAATTTTTATGGGACAAATATAGTGTGCCATTAGTGTGGTATAATAATGGTGAAAAGAAAAAAGTTATTAGCCAACCTATAAGGAATTGAAATTCCTGGGGCAAATAGAAATAAACCCAGCCAGTGAGAACCTATTACTTGCTGTATAGGTTTTTCTAATATGATGACAAATTAATAAAGGCAGGTGATCAAAATACATATAGATATAACTCTTGAAGCTGATAAACCGATAACACTGCCTTTACATTATAATTATGTAGTTCAATCCGCTATATATAATTCAATTAATCCCTCATTGGCTGAGTATTTGCATAACACAGGTTATTGTGTTAATAAGAGGTCGTTCAAATTTTTTTCGTTTTCACGTTTAAATTCATCAGCATATAATATTAATTCTCAAGAAAAAACAATTACATTTATTCCTCCTGTAAATTTGGTAATTAGCTCGCCTATAGAAGAATTTTGTGAATCATTGGTTAACACATTAGTTACTGTCAGACATATGGAATTCCTCAACAATCAAACGAGTATAAATCATATCCAGCTTCGTAAAGCAACAGTCAATCGAAATACGATCGAAATCAAGACATTATCGCCTATCGTAGTCTACAGTACTTTTTTGAAACCAGATGGGAGAAAATATACACATTACTTCCATCCCAGGGAACAAGGATATCAAAATTTGATTCTTAACAACCTTATAAATAAATATAAGGCATTATACAACCAAGAGTTGGTAGTCTCTGACTTTAAGATTAACCCGTTAGGTAGAGTAAGGATGAGTATAATTGAATACAAAGGATTTATTATAAAGGGTTATTCGGGGATTTTTACCGTTTCAGGACCAAGAGAATTATTACAGCTAATGATTGATAGTGGTATAGGCAGCAAGAACAGTCAAGGATTTGGTTGTATTGATTTCATATCGAAAGGGAGAGGAGGTGAAAAGGGTGAATATGCCTGTTACAGTTGAATTTCGTAAAAAAGGGCATTATTGGCTTGATGCTGGGTTAGTGGGATTAATTAAAACCATAGATAAAATTGATGTAAGCGATATTTCAATTTATGTTGACGATTCGGCATTAAAAATAACGGGCTTGCCGGATAAAGTTCAAATAGCATTGGAAGCTGCATATGACAGATTAGTTGAAGACTACTATAACGTATCATCAAAAAGACAAATAGAAGATACTACATCTTATAATTTTTACTATGATGAACAAAATGATAAGTTTGTTGCATTTCCCAAACGTAAAGCAATGGGTATTGCAGAAATGATCTACAATAAACCTCCCAGGCCGGTTGGTAAATCTGTGAAATGGATAAAGAAAGAGAAGAAAGATATAGTTTTCAATGGAAAAACTGTGAAAAAGAACCGTGCTATACTTCCGCAGGAATATGCTCATTTACAGTCAAGGTTGGATAAATTTCTCGATGATAACGGTTTAGATATAACCACAGCAGGTATGTTAATAAACGGTCCAAATGAAGTCAGACCCAAATTAAAATTTTCTGTAGTGGACAAGAAAAGTTCGGGAAAGAAGACATTAAAAGCTTGTTATTTGTGCGGAGAAGAATCCGGCCAGTTGGAAGATGCAAATCAAACAATTTTTCCATTAATAACTGGTTCTAGTGGAGTCCTCTCTTTCAACTCATGTGGCGGAAAACCAGAAAAAGTATGTTGGAGATGTTCTTTGCTTGGCAAATTTGTTCCAGCCAGTGGATTTTACATGTATCAAAACGATGATCTATTTATCTTCCTGCCCTATTCGATATCTTTAGAAAAGATGATATATGTACATGAAAAGCTTCAAACTCTGAAAAATAATACTGATCCAAATTTATTCAGCAACTTTAATCATAATTTGGGCAGTTATATACAACATCCTTATGAAGCTACCTTTGCTTTTTTACATAGCTTATACATTCAAATATTAACTGAAAAGGTTGCCAGTGATGATGACGGCATATTAGATTTTGATGCTATGTGGGATCTTGCCCTTAATAAAGCACCAATAGAATTCTTTATTATACACACCAGAAAGGAAGGGAATACTTTTTCGGGAAAGCTATTTTGGATATATAGGGATTCTGTATACCTCTTCAGACTTTTTGACTATTTAAGAGAAAAAACTGGCACACCAATGAGAAATATACTATCTATACTCATCGATTATTCTCAAAAGTCCAATGAAGCTAAAACCTTTATAAGGAATAAGGTGCTTGAGCGGATGCTCAAAAAGCAGTCTATTCTTGAGCTTATAGAACAATATGTTTATCACACTGATAGCAAGTACTTTTCCCCATTATTTGATATGTTGCTGGCATATGAAAAATTATTGAGGGAGGGTGATACTTTGTATAAAGAGGAACAGGATGCAGCTGTCAGGCTTGGACGGATTATTGGTATGGCAGTTGGCAAGAGTCCCAATGGTAAAAAAGGAGATCTTTTTGCTTTAAGAAAATGTCGCAAAAAAACAGACTTTTTAGAACAAATCAACAGATTACAATTTAAATTGGGCAATGAATTAGTAATACCAAATGATGTATACGAAGGTAAACTAACCGATAAAAACTTTATTGAATTTAAACAGTTTTGTATGATAGCTGCGTTAAATAGTTTCAACTATATTACAAGCCAAAAAGAGAAAAATAAAGAGTAGGAGGGAGAAATTATGTCTAGAGGAAAAGCGCTTACGATTACTTATCTTGTTAAAACTACATTGGCTAGTCTTAACGGTTCTGATAAAGAAGCTGATAATATTTCCAGTATAAAGAAGATAACGAAGGGAGCAGAGCAGTATCCATATGGATCTGCCCAGTGGGTTAGAAGGGCACTTCGTGATCAGCTTGGTGTGTTAGGATGGAATTTATCTGAGGGAGTAGCTGCAACGATAGCAAAAGGTGCTTCAACCACTCGTCAGGAACCTGACAATTATATTGATGATGATTTATTTGGCTTTATGGGCACTGAAAAAGGCAGTAATAATGAAAAAGGTTCAGCTTTTAAAAGGACATCCCCAGTTAGGGTAACGCCTTTGGTATCTTTAAACAGATATGAAGGAGATTTGGATTTTGGTACTAATTATATGGGTGTAGAGGCCGGTGGTGATCCGAATATATTTGAGACCGAAATACATGGTGGTATTTATCGTGGCACAATATTAATCGAACTTGATAGAGTTGGTTGCGGAGAAGGGTTCAAGGATGAAAATGGTTTGCTACCGGAAGAAAGGGCAAAACGAGTAAAAGCCTTACTGAGTGCACTAAAAAATCTTTGGTCCACAGGAAGGCAAACTCGTTTTCTTGCAGATATTGCCCCTAAATTTGTAGCAGCAGCTTATATGTCAGTTAAAAATCCAATCTTTTTAGAAAGTGTAAAAGTAATAAATGAAAAGGTGTGTCTAGAATTAATAAAAGAAGCATTGGACGATTATCAGGATGTTGTCTTGGATTATGTTGTAGGAAGCAGGAGGGATTTTATAGAAAATAATGTGAATGTTATTGATGTTATTTCTATTGGTGAAGCTTTTAATAAAATGATGCAATGGGTTGACGACTATTATGAAGGTATAAAAGGTGATGACTGATGTATTGCATAGAGGTTTCGTTATATGCCCCGACAGCATCTTTTAGAATACCGGAGTATCACACATTTCAGCAAACACTGTCTCTGCCGCCGATAACCACGTTGAGAGGAATTCTCGGGGCAGCTGCCGGCTATAACTGTGAGGAGATTCAGGAATATGTCAAAGATAATGAGATAAAAATTGGCGTTACAGGGACAAACCAGGGAAGATATAGAGACTTATGGAAGTATGCTAAAATTAAGTCCGGGGAGACAATTAGTGCTGTGCTAACAAGGGAGTGCTTATTTGATGTCGATTTAAGTTTATATTATGCTTGTGAAAGCAGAGTTGTAGTAGATAGAATACGGGATTGGTTTTTAAACCCGTATTATGCCATAACAGCAGGCAATAGTGATGATTTAGCTAAAATAATGTATGTGGGGGATGTTATTGAAGCTTCTTTAGAAGAGTTAGACAGATTTGAGAATACAATATTGCCGGGAGATCATTCTGGTAATTATACGTCCGATATTGATATCAGGAATGCACCTATACTGAAAGATATATTCGTACCTCAAGTTTATTTGCTGCCGTATGAATTTCGATTTGACGGCCAGGAACGACGAATATCCGAACGAAGACAATATACCTTTGTAGATACACCTGTAAGACTAAATAACCCTATATTGGGAATTAAAATAAACGGAAAGTCGGTTGCTTTACTATGAACAAGTCTGTATACTATGCAAAGCCTGATCAGACTTATGAAGAGCATATAAGAGCGGTTTATATTGCATGGAAACAAGTGGTGGCCTATAAAAAAAGATTAATAAAACAGCTGTCGCAAATGTTAGGATTTTCAGAGGAAGAATTTCTTAAATTATCTCTGCTAACTGTTTTACTCCATGATATAGGGAAGTTGATGCCTCTTTTCCAAACAAATATGTTAGCTGTACGGGAGCATAGAAGTATTAATTATCAGATAAATTACCGTCATGAATTATGCTCCCTTCCTTTGCTTCTACATTTAAAAAATAAGAACATTACGGATAGAAATTTAAAATTCCCCTATGAAGTGTTGGCAGTTGCTGGCCACCATAAAACTCTTGATGTTATGTATAAATCTTTTGAACGTGAGGTATACGCAAATGAAGAACCAACTGTATACCAGGATGCATTAAATCATGCTTTGTATTTAGTAACAAAGATTTTTCATCGAGAAAAGTATGAAATAGTATTTAGTGATGAAATAAATATTAGCTATGAAGGGAGAAAAATTCTTAGCAAAGTGATTTCCAGTTTACCTCAGTTAATCCGCCGCTATAACGGAAAGAAAGTTAGGTTGCTTTATGCTCTGATAAAGGGTGTATTGCACTATTCCGATTGGTGCGGTTCTGCAAACATAGCGAAGATAAACTATACACCACAAAGAAAACCATGTGATATTATCAATTTAATTAAAGATAGATGTGCTCAAAAAGGAATAACATTTAGTGGTTTAAGAAATTTTCAAAAAAAGGTTGGAAAAACGCTTGGCGATGCAATAGCTATCGCTCCTACCGGGAGCGGGAAAACAGAAGCTGCTCTGTTATGGGCAATAAATAATATACAGGATATGAAGAATGCAAAACTGATATATTTACTTCCAACTATGGCGACAGCTAATAGTATTTGGATAAGATTTTCAGAATTATTTGGTTCTGAAAATGTGGGCTTGGCTCATTCATCAGCTCAATTGTTTTTCAAACACAAAGAAGAAGAAATACTTGACTACCAAAACGGTGAAACCGAGGAACGAAATATATTATTTGATAGGACGTTTATCAGACCCGTTACAGTCGGTACAGTCGATCAAATCTTAAATATGGGGTATAATTCCAGACATTGGACCGTTAAAGAGATTAATGCAATGAACGCCGTCATTATTATGGATGAAATACATGCCTATGATGGATGGACTTTGGGTTTAATAATAAAAACCATAGAACACCTTAGCAGATATGGGGCACGATTCTTATTGATAAGTGCAACAATGCCGCAATATATGATTAACTTGTTTAAAAGACACCTGCCACATGTGAAATTGATACAGGATGCGGAACTATTGGATGCAAAAAGAAGCAGGTATTTTGTTGATGATCGGAATATTCAGAATGCTAAAGAAGATATAGTATCGGCTGTTGAAGCCGGATATAGAGTTCTTGTTGTGGTAAATACTGTTGAATTATGCCAGCAAATGGCCAGAGATATGAGTGATTATAATCCGGTATGTTATCATTCAAGATTCATTCATAAAGACAGAAAGAGAATTGAGCAAAAGATCGAAGAGTCAAATTTTGTTATTGCAACTCAAGTGGTTGAGGTTTCATTGGATATTGATTTTGATTGGTTATTTACAGAGTGTGCACCTCCGGATGCAATAGCACAGAGAGCAGGAAGAGTGAATAGGTACCGTGATGCCAAACGTGACAGTAGGGTATTTATATTCAGACCGAGTGATAAAGCGGAAAAAATGTACAATCCTTTAGAAGATCCTGAATTGTTATCCCGGACAATATCTGCTTTTAAACAGGCGCCTGAGGATATATCGGAGAGAGATTTACTTAATATCATACATAGTGTTTATTCAGGATATGAAATTGATAAAACGGAACATTTCAGAGAAGCTGTGAAAATGTACGATGAAGGACAAGCAAACAGGTTATTTATATTGGATGATATTGAAGAAGATGATAATAAAGAAAAAACAAGGTTGGAAAAATATGAAACAATTACAGTTATACCGCTTTGTTTTTATGAAGAAGTAACAAAATTAAGCCCAGCTGATAGAGCATTATATGAAGTCAAAATTCCATTTTGGTATTTTAAACAGCATAAAAAAATACGCAATGGGATAACATTTTGTGATGTTTATTACGATAGAAATTTCGGTGTGATACTTAAATAAAACACGTGCATAAGATTTTCTACTGTTTTTTGTTTCAAAAACCTTGCAAACCTTTATTTTCTGGGAAAATTATGTTATAATTGGAAATAGCAAATAAAGCAAATCTGATGTGGCATAAATAACAAACCTTGATATAACTGCATCCTAACGGGTTTTTAGTCTACCTATAAGGAATTGAAACAACCGGGCGGCAGGCATAGGGATAAAAGTGCAGGTTCCGTTTTTAGTCTACCTATAAGGAATTGAAACAATTTTTTTCCGGTTTTAAAAATC
>LFRM01009534.1_pt3 | contig 17864 bp, 11 predicted proteins | sample 618341 | NCBI WGS metagenome assembly LFRM01 (sample SAMN03654438, study PRJNA283298) | anaerobic digester metagenome | isolation source: pool of bioreactors CSTR01a, CSTR02a, and CSTR03a thermophilic anaerobic... | place: Denmark: Kgs. Lyngby | collected 2014-05-21 | reverse complement strand
GGGGTATCAAAGTCAATTCCTACCTGCAGACCTCCGACCCGGATATATACGCTGTGGGGGATGCCATAGAAGTTAAGGACTTCATAAACGGAAGCGATACCGTTATTCCGCTGGCGGGACCCGCAAACAAACAGGGGAGAATTGCAGCAAACAACATATACGGCGCCGGCGAGCAGTACCATGGTACCCAGGGCACTTCGGTGGTTAAAGTGTTTGACCTCACGGTGGCAGCCACCGGAAACAGCGAAAAAACTCTCAAAAGGATGGGGATGGATTACAGGAAGAGCTATACCGAATCCGACTCCCATGCGGGGTATTACCCCGGGGCCTCCCCGTTGAATATTAAGCTTTTGTTTGCCCCCGACGGCAAGGTGCTTGGAGCCCAGGCGGTGGGTTATGAAGGAGTTGACAAAAGGATTGACGTGCTGGCCTCCGCCATCAGGTTTGGAAGGACGGTATACGACCTGGAAGAACTGGAGCTTGCCTATGCGCCGCCCTATTCGTCGGCAAAGGACCCGGTAAACATGGCGGGATACGTTGCCGCCAATTGCCTTAAAGGGGATATGGAAATCATTCACTGGGACCAGGTGGACCAACTGGACAGGGATAAGGTTTTCATACTGGATGTTAGGCCGCCGGAGGAGACAAGTACCGGCAGCATTGAGGGGGCAGTGAATATACCGCTCAATGACCTGAGGGCGCGGATTGACGAAGTGCCCCGGGACAAGGAAATAGTCGTGTACTGCAAGGTAGGTTTAAGGGCCTATATCGCGTACAGGATGCTGGTGCAGAAGGGATTCCGAAACGTAAAAAACCTGTCCGGCGGCTATCAACTGTACCAGGCGGTCAAACAGGCCGAAGAGGCATTGAAGTAAGAGGTTTCTTGTTATATGCTATAGAATTTTAATACATTATAGGATAAACTTATTATTAAGTGTCATAAGAGTTTGACGAGGATAAGCCGGGTAGATTAAGATGCCAAACCGCAGGCAGGAAGCCGAAACCCGAAGAATATAATAAAAAACAGTAGAGTTGGGAGGTAACATAATGAAAAGAATTCCGTTCAAGCACTATTTGCACGGGGCTTTTTTCCTGGCCCTGGCGGTTTTGTTTCCACAGCTTTTTCATCTTACGGGTATAGGGGGCACGGTACTGCTGCCCATGCATATACCGGTTCTATTGGCCGGCCTTTTGGTTTGCCCTGCCATTGGATTGTACGTGGGAGTAATAGCCCCTATTGTAAGCCATCTGCTCACCGGCATGCCGCCCATAACACCGCCCATACTGCCCCTCATGGTGATTGAACTGGGAGCTTACGGCTTGACTGCGGGGCTTATGCACAGGATTTTTAAAAAGAATGCTTACCTGTCCCTGGTAACCGCCATGGTAGCAGGCAGGGTGGCGATGGGCGGAGCAGCCTATGTTATGATGAGTTTCTTTGGTTTTAATATTAATCCGCTGGTGTATGTCAAGGGAGCAGTGGTAACCGGTTTGCCGGGGATTGCGCTGCAGCTTGTACTGGTACCGGTTCTGGTGTATATGATTGAAAGGGGAACGGTTTATGAAAGACCTGGCGACAGCAACGGAGAGGCTTAGAACGAGCAGCGATTCGCTGGTGGTGGTAAAGGACGGGAATATATTAACCAGCAAACAAAATGGGGGGATACGGCCCCTTTTTGATGCCGTTTCGGAGCTGGGGGATGAAATGGAAGGAAGCTGCATTGCCGATAAGGTTATAGGCAAGGCGGCGGCGGCATTATGCATATCGGCAGGGGTAAAGGGAGTATATACGCCGGTCATGAGCAGGGCCGCCAAAGGGCTGCTTGCGGACAACGGCATTATACATTCAACCCACCTGCTGGTACCGTGGATATTGAACAAGGACAGGTCCGACCTTTGCCCCTTGGAGAAACTGACGATGGAAACGGATGATTGGAAGGATATCGCTGAAATGGTAAAGGAATTTGTATCAAAGCGGTAGAAACAGGCCACAGGCTGCAAATGTCCCGGTTGGCAGCCGGCAGTTCGCAGCCGGGTATGCGGCAGACTGTGATTGGTAATTGCGAGATTACCACGGGAGGAATTGCATTGGGTAAGAGTGAGATAAGGGATTTTGCCCTAAGGGCCAGGAAAGGCCTGATGGAGCAGGTCGCCCGGAGGGCGGAGATGCTTGGCGTTACCCGGGATGGCCCGGAAGCGGGCATGGCGGTTCAACCAACAAAACCGGGGGTTTCTGTACCACCGGCAGCATTTGAAATCCAACCCGGCTTTCGGGCAGCCTATGACGCCCTTGTTAAGGCGGTCCGGGAAAGGGGTTTTGACCGGGTGGTGGAGGATGCTGCCTGCACCTGGTTTAACCGGTTTACCTGCCTTTGGTACATGGAGGTTAACGGGTACCTGCCACAGGAAATCCCAGGGCTTTCAGGGATGGAAAGGGCGCCCCACGGCACAGAACATCAAAGGAAACTCATTATACGCCAATGCAAACTGCTTTCGGAAACGCTTCCATATGTATTTGAGGACAGGCTGGGCTTTGAAGGGCTGCTTCTGCCCGACCGGATGCTTGGAGAAGGCTCGGTTGTCCGGGATATGATGGACAGTATAGACCGCGAGGATTTCCTGGAAAATGTACAGGTAACCGGCTGGCTGTACCAGTATTTCATTTCACCGGAAAAGGACCGGGTATATGAGGCATTGAGGAAAAACAAAAGGTCAAAAAAGGATGATATTGCCGCGGCCACACAGCTTTTTACCCCCGACTGGATAGTAAAATACATGGTGGAAAACTCGCTGGGTAGGCTGTGGCTGGAGGCCCATCCCGACGATTGCTTGAAGTCGGGGTGGCGTTATTATTTGGAGGAAGCCGCGCAAAACGATGAGGTGGTCCATCGGCTTAAGGAGGCAGCGGCGGAAAGAAGAGGGCTGTCCCCGGAAGATATAAAGGTGCTGGACCCGGCCATGGGCAGTGGGCATATGCTTGTATATGCCTTTGACGTGCTCTACGGCATATACCTTTCCGAGGGGTATATGGAGGAAAGCATACCGGCTCTTATCCTGGAGAACAACCTGTACGGCCTTGACATTGACGATAGGGCTGCCGGTCTTGCATGTTTCGCCCTGATGATGAAGGGAAGGAGCAAAGACAGAGGGTTGTTTGGCAAAAAAGTAAGGCCCCGCCTGTACTGGATACGGGAAAGCGGGAATCTTGCTATTGAGGATGTAATATCGCTGGTAATGCCGGGCCGTAAGGGAGAAGATGACCAAAACTGCCGCAGGGATTTGGCTCTGCTGCTGGAAGCTTTTCGTGACGCCGGAGAATTGGGTTCGGTGATTAAGCTGCCGGATTTAGACCTGGAGCGGCTTCGAATATGGTGGGAGGGCTTTGGGGAAAGTATCGGCATGGATAGCGAGGCTTTCAGGGTGCATGGCAGGATGAAAGACTTGATAAACCAGGCCCTCGTAATGCAGGGTAAATACCACGTGGTGGTAACCAATCCTCCCTACATGGGCATAAGGGGCATGAACGACAATCTTGCGGACTACCTAAACACCCATTACAAGATTTCAAAGCACGACCTGTTTACCGTGTTCATGGACCTTGCCCGGAGGATGACAATGCCCGGGGGTTACCTGGCGCTGATAAACCAGCACTCCTGGATGTTTCTTTCCAGCTACCAAAGGTTCCGGGAAGAGTTTGCGAAAAAGTGCTGCATATGCAGTATGCTGCACCTCGGTTCCGGGGTGTTTTGGGGAAACGTGGGGACCATAGTGCAGTCCACTGCCTTTGTTGCAAGGAACATGTCCCTGGAAGGCTACCGTTCGGTTTTTTTCAACCTTCAGGGCAGCAGCAGTTCCCTTCAGAAAGAACGGGCACTGCTGGATGCCAAGGCGGGTCTAGGCGATATTGTGCACACCCTTTGCATATCCGACCTGGAGGATATCCCGGGGAAACCCATTGCGTACTGGGCAAAGGAAAGTATTGTTCGTGCCTTTGCCCGAAACAAAAAGCTGGGGGAACTGGCAAAGCCGAGGCAGGGAATGGCCACATCCGACAACAACAGGTTTATAAGGTATTGGTACGAGGTGCCGCTCCAGAGCATTGGTTTTGGCTGCGGCAGTGCCGACGAGGCTAAAAGAAGCGGCTGCCGGTGGTTTCCCTATAACAAGGGCGGGTCCTACAGGAAATGGTACGGAAATAACAGCATGGTGGTAAACTGGGAAAACGGCGGCGAGCAGGTTAAGGAATTGGCCGCACTGCTCTACGGCAGCTATACAAGGACCATCAAGAATATACAATTCTATTTCAGGGAAGCCATTACCTATACCTTTATTTCCAACCGGATGGGGGTGAGGTATTCTCCCCCCGGTTTTATATTTGATGTGGCCGGGTCGTCTGTGTTTGTGGAAGGGGAGCGGTTATACATAATACTTGCATTCCTTTGCAGCAAACTGACCGGGGTGTTTCTTGAAATTCTAAACCCAACATTCAATATCCAGGTAGGGGATATAAAGAACCTGCCCTTTGCAGAAATTGAAGACGCCGGCATACGGCAAAGAATTGTGCGGCTGTGCAGGGAAAACGTTGAAATATCAAGGCTTGAGTGGGATTGGCGCGAAACGTCATGGGACTTCAAAAGACATCCGCTGATCGAGTACCGAAAAGGGGCGGCCACCATAGAAAAGGCCTTTTCCGAATGGCACCGCCAAACAGAAAAGCTGTTCAACCGGCTCAAGTCCAACGAGGAAGAACTAAATCACATTTTCATAGACCTGTACCAGCTGCAGGATGCCTTAACCCCGGAGGTGGCTGACCGGGACATTACATTTGAAAAGGCGGACAAAGTAGGGGCTGTCAAATCCTTAATATCCTATGCGGTGGGATGCATGTTCGGCCGATACTCGCCGGACAGGGACGGAGTCCTGAACGCCGGGGGCACCTTTGACCCAAGCAGGTGCATGAAAAAAGTGGTGAAATTGGACAATATAATACCGGTAATGGGTGGAGAATTCTTCACGGATAACGTATTAGACAGGTTTGAGCTTTTCTTGGAGGCTGTATTCGGGGCCGATACCCTGGAGCAGAACCTGGACTATATCGCTGCAGCGCTTGGGAAAAAGCCCTATGAAACCGCAAGGGAGGCTGTAGGAAGGTATTTTGAAAGGCAGTTTTACAAGGACCACCTGAATACGTACAATAAAAGACCTATATACTGGATGTTCAGTTCGGGCAGGGAGGGCGGTTTCAAGGCCCTTGTATATATGCACCGCTACAGCCCTTCAATACTTGGGGTGCTGCAGAGGGAATACCTGCCCAAGGCTATGGAGGTTTACCGCAGCAAATTTGCACGGGCGGAGGAGGAAATTTCCGGGGGGCAGGATTCAAAGCAAGCCAAGGCGGCGGCAAAAAGGATGGAAGTGATAAAAAAACGCCTGGAAGAGTGTGTAATTTATGGCAGGGCCCTGTCCCGTGCCGCCCATGAAGGCATAACCATAAACCCCGATGAAGGTGTAGCTGTGAACTATTCCAAGTTCCAGGACATCCGTGTCCAGCACCCCGGTGGAGATGGGAGCATCACGGTAAACCTGCTGGAAAAATGGTAGTATACAGGTAACTAGGCAAGGGGATTAGCAGGCCGGCAAACCGGCTGGTCCATATATATTTACAAATATTAAAAATATGGTGTTTTTCTTATATATAATAAATCACTTTTCTACATTGATACTATCCATTGGAAAAATGGCAGTAAACAGGATTTTCGACAGGAAGTTTAGCAGGCCGGTGAACCGGCAAGTCCAAAATATTCTTTACAATCATTTAAAAAAATGTTATATTCCAATATAAGTATATATAATAAATCAGTTTTCTACATGGATACTACCTATGTCCTTTGAAAACCTCATAATAAATCGGCGGGATAGCTTGCATAAATCATTAAATGCCCATTTTACTTATGAGGTAACAAGATTAAATACCAAACCTAAAACAGCACGTTATGTATCAGTTTCTATTCCCGGTAAGGGTTCATCATCTCGGGTTCTCATCTTGGTCAAATCCGTGACAGCAAAGCTTTGACATCCAAAGCAATTAAGTCATAGCCTGTGAGAGTATTCTTTTCAAACCGGGCAACGCATATAGTAAATCTTGCAAGGAATAATGTTATTATTTAACGATGGTCATAATTACCATAAATACCAGAAATGAGTATAAACGCACCGTGCTTTAACCCGGTGGCCTTACAATAAAAGCCTCTAAGGCCAAAGGGATAATATAAAAAACAAGGAGGTTGAATTGATGGCAAAAAGACTTTGGATTCTGGCATTAGTAGTAGTTCTTATTGCGTCCGGTGTTTTTGGATGCTCAAAACCCGCCCCACCGTCAGGAGGAGGAGATCAGCAGCCAGAAAGCTCCGAGGCGCCGCAGTTTGACGGGGAAATACTTGTAGGCATTATGGTGCCTGTTACCGGATCGGAAGCTACTTATGGGCAAGATATGGAGAATGCGATAAGAATCGCAGCAGATGAGATAAATGCAGCAGGCGGTGTACTCGGCAAAGAACTTAAGTTCACGCTGGGTGATGACGGCTGCGACCCGCAGATGTGTACTGCCGCAGCCAGCAAGCTGGTGTCTTCCGAAGTTGTGGCTGTGCTTGGCGGTTACTGCTCCGGGGCAACCATACCCGCCCTTAAAATTTACGGGGATGCGAAGGTGCCCTTTGTCATCCTGGCAGCAAACTCCACGCAGCTGATAGATGAGAATCCAGGCTGGGCTTTTATGATAAACAGCCCGGGTTATCACCAGGCGGACGCGGCGGCCGACTGCTTTGAAAAGCTTAACGTTTCCAAGCTGGCCCTTGTACACCAGGGAGACGGCTTCTCCGAGAACCTGGCGGAACTCACAAGGGAAGAATGGCAAGGAAGAGGCCATGAAGTGGTTGCCTATGACGTTGTGAACAAGGGTGAGCAGGACTTCTCGTCCCTGGTTACCAAGATAAGGTCCTCCGGGGCGGAGGGTGTTTACTGGACAGCCTACCATGCCGACGGAGCACAGCTAATAAAACAGCTTCGACAGGGAGGATATACCGGTGAGATTGTTGTGGCAGACGGTTCCAGCTCAATACAGCTGCTGGAGATTGCCGGAGCGGCCGGCGAGGGCGTATACTGCACATCACCTCCGGTTGTAGAATTCCTGCCGGCGGCGCAGCAGTTCATTTCAGCGTATAATAAGAAATACAACCAGCAGCCGGGCCCCTATGCCGGACTATCCTATGACGGTACTTATCTCTTGGCGGACGCCATAGAAAGAGCGGGAAGCACCGACCCGGATGCAATCCGTGATGCACTGGCTGCAACCGATAACTTCAAGACCCTTTCCGGTACTATAAAATTCACACCTGAAAACGTGCTGGAGGAGAGCAACTTCATAATTATTAAAGGTGAAGGAGGCAAATGGGTCCTGGTAGAGTAAACCTGTAGGCGCAGGACGGGGGCTGTGGGCCCCCGGCCTTGCGCATACCTCCAATAAACGAAAGGGTGAGCTTATGTCATTACAAGAAATTGTCATTCAGCAGCTTTTCAACGGCTTGCTTCTAGGCTCCTTTTATGGGCTGGTCGCCCTCGGTTATTCAATGGTTTACGGTATAATTAAGCTTCTCAATTTTGCCCATGCGGACATATACATGGTGGGCGGGTTTTGCAGTTTGACAATATTAACTTTTTTTGGCAACACTTTTATTGGTAACAGGTGGCTTGGAATAGTAATATCCATGCTTATTACGATGATAATAGTAGGCCTGTTGGGTGTGATAATAGAAAGGGTTGCCTATAAGCCTTTGCGGAATGCCCCGCGGCTCTCGCTCCTTATTACAGCGCTGGGCGTTTCGATGATTTTGTACAACTCGGTTATGGTAATAACTTCCGGTGAATACCGAGCCTATAAAACCGGGCTGGGTTATGAGGGATTTTCAATAGGCAGCGTTTTTGTCACCCATACCCAGGCCATTTTGATTGTAGCGGCGGTTGCCCTGATGTTTGTGCTTCACCTGTTTATTACAAGGACCATGTACGGCAAAGCGATGAGAGCCATATCCATGGACCTTGACTGCTGCCGCCTTATGGGTGTTAACGTTAACAAGATTATTGCCCTTACGTTTTTCGTAGGTTCAATGCTGGCCGCCTCTGCGGGAATGATGGCGGGGGTGTATTACGGAAGCCTGCATTTTTTTATGGGTTTTGTTATTGGCATTAAAGCCTTTACTTCTGCTGTTATTGGCGGAATAGGAGTGATTCCCGGCGCGATGCTGGGGGGACTGCTGTTGGGCCTTCTGGAATCCTTCGGAACACAGATTCCTTTTATCGGCTCGGAGTGGAAGGATGTATTCTCCTTTTCAATACTAATTCTTATCCTGATTTTTAAACCGACGGGGCTTTTGGGTAAGAAAGAAAGCGAGAGGATGTAGAGACTATGAAGGATAAACAGACATGCTTACAGACTGCAGTTGATAAGAAGGCTAAAAAAGTTAATAACCCTTTTGTGGAATTGATAGATAGGTTTTACGTGTTATTCGATAATAAAAAGGTTCGATACAGCGTATTGGCGGCTGCCCTGGCAGTACTGCTTTTATTACCCATGAGAACCAGCATGTATTTCATGGAGGTTATGACAAACGTCTGGTTTCATGTGGTAGTTTGCCTTGGATTAAATATAATAGTCGGGTTTGCGGGGCTTTTAAGCCTGGGTTATGCGGCATTTTTTGCCGTCGGTGCCTATACCACCGGTATACTCATATTGCATTACGGGGTTAGTTTCTGGCTTACGCTGCCTGTAAGCGTTCTTATGGCTATAATCGCCGGGCTGGCAATAGGCGGTCCTACATTAAAGCTTCGGAGCGACTACCTTGCAATAGTCACGCTGGGCTTTGGTGAGATCACCAGGCTTGCCGCAAGGAACTTGGATATAACCGGCCGTGCTACCGGACTGGTGGGAATAGAAAGACCAACGCTGTTCGGTTTGGCCATGGTAAAGATAAACCATTTTTATTACGCCTTTTTAGTACTGGCGGTTCTTGCAATATTTATTTCTTATAGGCTGCAGGATTCCAGGCTGGGAAGGGCATGGAAGTGCATAAGGGAGGACGAGGATGCCGCTGAAGCAATGGGCATAAACGTAGTCGCAGCTCGGCTGCTTGCATTTATCATTGGTTCTGTTTTCGGAGCACTGGCGGGGTCCTTTATGGCAATAAAAATGACTGCTATTTCACCCGAATCCTTTTTGTTTACCCAGTCGGTTATGATTTTGCTGGCGGTGGTACTAGGGGGGATGGGTAAGATCCCGGGTGTGGTACTAGGTGCACTTGCGGTGGTTGTTTTCCCGGAGGTTTTCAGGGGAATTGGTAAGTACAGGATGCTGATATTCGGAGCGGTGCTGCTGGTCCTGATGATTTACCGTCCCCAGGGACTGTGGCCAGAACGCCATACCTAATACTTACCGCAGGAAAATATATATCGGACGGGGTGTGATAAGGTGATATTAGAGGTCAAAGACTTAACGTTGAGGTTTGGAGGACTTACAGCAGTAAATAAGGTGAGTTTTGGTATAGAAGAGGGCTCCATAGAGAGTCTCATAGGACCCAACGGTGCGGGAAAAACATCGCTTTTCAACTGCTTGACCGGTTTCTATAGAGCTCAGGAAGGGGATATACTTTTCGAAGGCAAGAGTATAATGAGGCTTAAGCCGCATAAAATAACCACCCTGGGTATGGCCAGGACCTTCCAGAACCTTCGGCTGTTTAAAAACCTGACTGTAATGGAAAACGTTATGTCAGGGATGCACTGCCGCACATCGGCGGGAGTGGCTGGAGCAATCCTAAGGCCTCCTTCCCAGAAGGCGGAGGAAAAAAGGATCAGGGATGTGGCGATGGAGTGTATGGACTTTGTCGGCATCCTGGATAAAAAGGACAGGCTGGCAAAAAATTTGCCCTACGGCGACCAAAGAAGGGTTGAATGGGCAAGGGCACTGGCAACGCAGCCAAAGCTGCTGCTGCTTGACGAACCTGCCGCCGGATTGAACTACGATGAGAAAATGCAGCTTATAGAGCTTATAAGGCGCATCCGGGACGAGAGGAAGATTACGGTGTTCCTTATAGAGCATGATATGGGCCTTGTTATGAAGGTTTCGGAAAAGATATTTGTGTTGGACTATGGAGTTAAAATCGCAGAGGGAACCGCGCAGGAAGTACAAAATAACCCCAGGGTAATTGAAGCTTATTTGGGGAAAGAGGAGGAGAATGCCGTATGAGTGAAGTAGTTCTTTCCCTGAAAAACCTTGAAACCCGGTACGGGCAGATTTACGCGCTAAAGGGTATCAGCCTGGATGTATATGAAGGGGAGATAGTTACGCTTTTGGGCTCCAACGGAGCCGGAAAGAGTACTACGCTGCGAACCATATCCAACCTGGTGCCGGCCTGCGGCGGTAAGGTGGAATTCTACGGCAAAGACATCACGAACGCTCCGCCCCATTCAATCGTTGAGATGGGTGTGATACACGTCCCCGAAGGACGAAGGATTTTCAAGGGGCTAAACGTTTTGGAGAACCTTGAAATGGGTTCCTTTACGTTGAAGGATGATGCCGAAAGGAAAAGAAGGATAGATAAGGTATTCGAACTGTTCCCGGTACTGGCCGACCGGCGCAGGCAAATGGGCGGACTGCTTTCGGGCGGTGAGCAGCAGATGCTGGCCATAGGTAGAGCCCTTATGACCGACCCGAAAGTGCTGCTCCTTGACGAACCCTCCATGGGCCTTGCCCCGATATTAGTCCAGGGTATAATGGACATAATCAAAAAGATAAACGAAGGAGGAACTACAATCCTGCTGGTGGAGCAGAACGCGAAGGTTGCCTTGAAGCTTGCCCACAGGGGGTACGTGCTGGAGACGGGGAAAATAGTAATGGAAGGAAAGGCGGATGTGCTTAGCAGGGATGACAGCATAGTCAAGGCTTATCTGGGTCACTAACGGGCTGAAACAGGTGCCGGTGGAGAAATCTCCCGGCACCTTTTGCAATCTTAGGGACGGTTCTTTTGATTACAAAGGAAGTGTGCAAAATACCGAATATAATTGCTGATACACACAATTAGCTGTATAATTTTAGTAATAAGGCCGCAGGTTGCAAGGGACGAAGAATCGTCCCTTGCCCCGCAGTACAAGGGGGAGGATGTATTATGGAATTTCTGAAGGGCATTGCAAAAGGGGGTAAGGGAAAGAAGGTGGCGGCGGTCATAGTCGCCCTATGCCTTGTTTCAGGGGCGGTATACCTGGCCGGGCTTGGAGGCAGGACCGCTTTTTCGCCGGACAGGGTTTTGGCGGCAGGCTTGACAATGGTCGCATCCGACGAAGACAGCCTGGGCGTACCGCTTGACGCCCATTTTATCTTGAAAAGCGATACCGGGATAAAGGCAGCCGAAGTCAGGCATCTTTTAGAAACCGAGCCGGGGATACAGTTTTCGGTGGAGGAACTGGGCAGCGACGGAAAAGTGTTCAAGATAACCCCCGCCGAGGCGCTGGAGGCCAATAAAATCTACCGCTTTCGTCTGGGGGAAGAGGCATGGTCCTTTCAGACCAAGGACGAATTCAGGGTGCTGGGAAGCCTTCCCCGGAATAAAGCTTGGGATGTGCCGGTTAACACAGGGATAGAGATAGTCTTCAGCCATGAAAACTACCAGGACATAGAAAAATACTTCGAAATAACCCCCAAGGTGGAGGGGGTCTTTGAGAGGCATAAAAGGACTGCGGTTTTTGTGCCGAAGGGGCTGCAGCCGGGCACCATATATACCGTTAAAGTTAAAAAAGGGCTGGGGGTTAAGGGAAGCAGCGAGACTCTCAAGGAAGACTTTGTTTTCCGGTTTGAGACCATGTCCCCGGAAGCCGCCGGAAGCAAACGCCCGCCCATGGAGGTTTATTTTTCGAGGAATATGTACGAGTACCCGGTAGGGGAAAGGCCGCTGTTTGACTTTAGTTATTACCATTACAACAGCCGGGACGAGGTTCCGGCCGTGACGGTGGACCTGTATAAATACAAGGATGCCGATGCGTTTATAGATGACCTGCAAGAGTATTATCTCATTCCCCAGTGGGCGTATTGTACAAAAAAGGCCCACCGGGCGGATATATCGAGGCTGGAAAAGGTTTCTTCCTTCCAGCCGCCGGTACAAAGGTCCTATTACAACTATTACATACTATTCCCGGAGGGCCTGGATGAGGGGCACTACCTGGCGCATATCACCTGTACCGGCAAAGAAACCGGGGAGACGACGGTAAACCAGGTGTGGCTGCAGGTTACCGATATAACGGGCTATGTATCGGTATCTTCGGACAAAACGCTGGTATGGGCTAACACCATAGCCGGCGGCCCGGTAAAGGACGCCTCGGTGGAGCTGAGGGGTGCGGGGGACCTTGGCAGGACCGGCAGTGACGGTGTGCTCGTCTTTGATACGCCGGAGAGCATGAAAAGCGGCCCGGATATGGAAGCCTCCCACATTTTCTTAAAACTTTCATCCCCAGGGAGAAACCCATGCGTTGTGCCGGTGGTAAGAGTGTGGTACGACTATTATTACGGCGATGCAATCCATCAGGACTACTGGAGCTCGGTACATTTTGACAGGCAGCTTTACCGGCCAACCGATAGGGTAAGCTTTTGGGGCATAATAAGGCCGATGGACGGAAGCGCGCCGGAGGGAAGCCTTAGGGCGGTGCTGCAGAGAAACGACTATTATTATGAATACGGCGGCGGCAACGAGGAAATCACCTCGGTTGAACTCGCGGTACAAAGGGATGGAATCTTTGAAGGGGAGCTTAACCTTCCCGGTTTGGCCCCGGGCTATTACCGGCTTTCTTTCGAGCTGGACGGGGAGCATATAACCGGAAAATGGTTCGAGGTTGCCACCTATACAAAGCCGGCCTACAGGATAGATTTGAACAAGGATAAAAGGGCAGTTTTTTCCGGGAAGGACAGTATTACCATTGATATACAGGCTTCGTTTTTCGAAGGCACCCCGGTAAGCGCGATGCAGCTTTCCTACAGCGGCGTTTCCGGTACCGGGACGGTAACCACCGATGAGGACGGCAGGGCTTCGGTTACGCTGACGCCAAAATACCGGGACGTGCACTGGGCTTCGGGTATTGAGTACTTTAACGTGAATAACATGCTGCCGGAGGCGGGGGAAATATACGGTAGCATAAACTATATGGTGTTTCATAACGATATGAACCTTGACTTTTCCGTGCGGGCGGCAGAAACCGGGGCGAAAGTTGCAGTGAAGCTGAACCGGATAACCCTGGACAGGATAAATAACGGCGAAGATTCATATTACGATGATTCTTTATATATAGGGGACCCGGTGCAAGGACAGGTCATTTCCGGAAAGGTTTACGAAAACCGGTGGCGCAGGGAGGAAAGGGGCAAGTACTACGATTTCATTAACAAGGAAGTAAGGACCAGCTATTATTACTATCCGGAATATGTACCGGTAACCGATTTTACCATTACGACAGATACAGAGGGCAAGGGAACCTTTGTTTTTCCCTATGAGGCTGAAAAGTCCTATCGTGTGGACCTTGAAACAACCGACGGTATGGGCAGAAGGGTAAAAGGGGAACAGCATTTCTACGGCAGCAGTTTCGTGGACTACCAGTGGCAGTACTGGGACTATTACCACCTGGAGGATGAAAAGGAGGAATACCCGTTTTACCGCACCGGGGAAGAGTACTCGCTAACATTCAAAAACAACAACGAGACCCTGCCGGAGGGAGGGGGCAGCCATTACCTGTACCACGTGAACCAAAAAGGCCTAAGGGGTTACCGGGTGGATACCGCGCCCCATTACAGGGCAGCCTTCCGGGAGGAGGACATCCCCAGCGTACACGTGACGGGAGTATGCTTTAACGGACGCACCTATTATAAAACCGCTCCAAGGGTAATTCAGTACGATATAAAAGAAAGGGAGCTGGACATAACGGTAACCGCCGACAAGGAAAGTTACCGTCCGGGGGAGGAAGCAGTCCTTAATATACTGGTTAAGGATGCATCAGGAAAGCCCAGGGAAGCGACGGTTAATATAAGCCTCGTGGACGAGGCCATGTACAAACTGATGGGGGAAGACCAAGGGGTGTTGGAGGGCCTATATTCAAGGGTCCTGGATTCCGGCATATTATCCGACGGTTATTCTCATTACTGCCCGGAAATGGAAGGAGGCGCCGGAGCCGAGGGCGGCGAAGGGGGAGGAGACAGGAAGGACTTCAGGGATACCGCATTCTTTGGTACCATTAAGACCGACAGCCGGGGAAGGGGAAGCCTTTCCATAAAGGTGCCCGACAACCTCACCACGTGGAGGGCGGCATTCAACGCGGTGACCGAGGACCTGAGGGCCGCAGGCGGCAGCATACCCATTGTTGTGAGGCTTCCCTTCTTCGCGGACATTATAATAAACGACAGCTACTTGAAGGGCGACAGGCCAAGTATTGCGCTCCGGTCCTACGGGGATGCGATAAAAAAAGGCGACAGGGTAAGCTTCTCGCTAAGCGCCCCAACCCTTTTCGAAGGCGAAAAACTGCTGGAGGCGAATGCCTTTGAGACGCTGTGGATTGAGCTGCCGCCCCTTTCAACCGGAATACACCCGGTGACGGTAAAGGCCGCCTGCGGGGACCGCTTCACCGATACGCTGACCCGGGAGATAACGGTTTATGACAGCTATCTCCGCAGAGGGGTGGCGGAGTACCATACCCTTGTTAAGGGTATGAAAATAAAAGGAAGCAAGGATGGGATTACAAAACTGGTTTTCACCGATGCAGGCAGGGGTAAGTTTATAAATCCCCTGTACCACCTTTATTATGCCTCCGGCAAAAGGGTGGACCAAAGGCTTGCCAGGAGATGGGCATACAGCCTGTTAACCGAGTATTTCGATACCGACCTGCCGCAGCCCGACGGCTTTGATGCCCAGGCATACCAGGTGCCGGATGGAGGCATATCGCTTTTGCCCTACAGCGAAAGCGATGCAGCCTTAAGCACGAAAATTGCTGCGCTGGGGCCGGAGGGCTTTGACAAGGGGCTATTGGAGTACTATTTTCACAGGCTTTTGTTTGAAACCGGCGAAACCGAGGATGAGCTAAGCTGCGCACTGTGGGGACTTGCGGCCCTGGACCGGCCGGTACTTTGCCAGGTAAAATCAATGCTGGAAACAAAAGGCCTGGGGGTTAAGACTAAGCTTCAGCTGGGCCTTGCCCTTTGGGAGCTGGGCAGCAAAAACCAGGCTGCCAAAGTGCTGGAGGATGTTTTAGAAGAAAACGGTGTGACTAAGGACCCTTATGTAATGGTGGATTCCGGGGCCGACCGGGATGACGTAATGGAGCTTACTTCGCTGGCGGCGGTGCTGGCAGCCAGGGTGGGCCATTCCGCAGCGGGGGGTATGTTTGAATATATAACCGATAACAGTACAAAGGATATCCTGGTACTGCTTGAGATGGCAATGTACCTTTCAGAAACGCTGCCAAAAACCGGGGGTAAGCCGGCGGAGTTTTCCTATATGTTGGACGGCAGGAGGTCCGACATAAGCCTTGAAAGCGGGGCATCCCATACTCTTTCGCTGACCCCTGAAAGACTGGCGGGGCTTAATATACTGGAGGTTAAGGGCGACATAGCGCTGTGCGTCATTTACGAAGACGACTTTTCACCGGGGGATACCATGGAAAGCGAAAACCTTACAGTAAACAGGCAGTACTACGTGAATAACAAGCCGGTTAAGGAGCTAAATGCCGGCGACATGGTCAAGGTAGTGATTAACTTTGGCTTTGGAGACAAATCGCTGGAGGGACGTTACCAGGTATCGGATTTTCTGCCCTCGGGGCTTAAAATAATAGCGGCTCCCTACACCAGGGGCCTTGAATACTTGAATATACGCTATCCCTATGAGGTTGACGGCCAGAGGGTGAGTTTCTATATTTACAACAGTGCCTATAATTCGCGGGGGAATGAACCGGTTATATATTACGCCAGGGTGGTATCAAAGGGGACCTTTAGGGCCCAGGGAGCCGTTTTGCAGAACATGGAGGCGGCCGACGAGATAAGAATGACAAAGGAGGAGACGGTAACTATAAAATGAGGACGCGACCGGCTTCGCTAATGATAATACTGGCGGTAGTGCTGGGTATAACGGCATTTACGACCGGCTGTGAAGGGCAGATGGAAGCGGAGCCGGAAAGGACCCCTGCCCATCCCTGCAGGTTTTATGATGAAAAGGACTTTTTCGAAAGCCTGTCGAAGACCGGCTCGGAACCGGCAGATGTGCGGATAAGGGGCGGGGTTGTGCCACACCACCTGGTGGCCGGCTATATGATTGCGGATTTTTTTAGAATGCTGTCCGTCCTGGAAGTGGAACGGGTTATTGTCATCGGCCCCAATCATTACCTGAGGGGACCGAGGGTGGTAAGCTCAAGGTACAACTGGCAAACGCCCTTCGGGATACTTGAAACCGATGCCGTCCTTGTGGATGCCCTGACCGGTTCGGGCATTGCGGGGGTAGATGAAGGGGCAATTGCCGGCGAGCATTCCATAGCCGCCATTGTTCCTTATATAAAGTATTATCTGCCGGATTCGGCCGTTGTGCCCATAATACTGCATCCCGACCTTACCGAAAGGGAGGCGGAAAACCTTGCGGACCTTTTGCTGCAGAATACCGGTAACCGGGACGTCCTGGTGGCATCGGTGGACTTCTCCCATTACCTCACCGGGGAAGAGGCCATGCAAAGGGACGCGGTTACCCTTGAGGCGATGGAGGAAAGGGACTATGCCCGGCTAATGAAAATGGGGGATGAATACCTGGACTCGCCGCCAAGCCTGGTTACGCTAATGAAGGCGATGGACAAGGCGGGTGCGGGAAACATGACGGTTTTGCACCATTCAAATTCGGCCCGTATCCTGGAGAGGGACCTGGAGAAGACTACAAGCTACTTTACTCTTATATATCAATAAAGCACTGGAGGAGGCATCACCATGACAAACGAGGAAAAGGTGTACCGGGTGCTTGACCAACTGGGAATTGGGTATTCGGTAAAGCAGCATCCGCCGGTATATACGGTGGAAGAGGTGGAACAGTACTGGAGTGACATACCCGGTACCCACTGCAAGAACTTGTTTTTGCGCGACCAAAAGGGCAAAAAGCATTACCTGGTAGTTATGCTGCACAACAAAAGGGTCAATATGGCGGGCCTTGCGGAGCAGATCGGGGACGGGAGGCTCAGCTTTGCTTCCGAGAAAAGGCTTGAAAAATACCTGGGGCTGAAAACCGGCGCCGTTTCGCCCTTCGGGATAATAAACGACCCCGACGGGCATGTAAGGGTGGTGCTGGACAGCGAGCTTAAGGGGGCGGATTGGGTAAGCTTTCATCCCAATGTTAACACCGCCACCGTTACCATTTCTTTTAAGGACTTTGAACGTTTTCTGGCCCACTGCGGGAACCCGGTGTGCTATGTGACCATATGACCGGACCCATGACTGAGGGCTGGCGTACCAAATTTGGGACACCAGCCCTTTTGTGGTACGATACATGGGCCCTTATCGGAGCTAGAGGGGTTGAAGATAATAAAGAATCGGACTACAGGTCACGGGGACCGGGCCGAGTACTTTGAAATGCTGGCTGCCAGCTGCAAAGCACAAAAAGTTGGTATGAATATTGCTTGGTAATAGAAATAAATATAACGGTTCCCTTGAGCGGTACGGGATGATTTGGGGGTATAAAAATGGCATCAGGAACAATATTCAATATACAAAGGTACTCAATCCACGACGGACCAGGCATCCGTACCACGGTTTTTCTTAAGGG
>LFRM01127171.1_pt1 | contig 17869 bp, 33 predicted proteins | sample 618341 | NCBI WGS metagenome assembly LFRM01 (sample SAMN03654438, study PRJNA283298) | anaerobic digester metagenome | isolation source: pool of bioreactors CSTR01a, CSTR02a, and CSTR03a thermophilic anaerobic... | place: Denmark: Kgs. Lyngby | collected 2014-05-21 | reverse complement strand
CTTCGAAAGATAAGGGAATCAAATCGTATTGATAAGGATACAAAAAAACGCTTAATGAAGTTTAAGCGTTTGAGGTCTTCCACAATATAATGGAGGCAAGGGATTGGTGTGGTGAAAATTGATTCATTACATCGTCGAATGATTGATTAGGGTAGTGATTTTCAACGGACTTACGCAATACAAGATCTTCTTCAATGGAGACATTGTCGCGATAGTATCCGTGGATGAGGACTACCTTTGCTGTCCAAGGACCGATGCCTTTAATTGATGTGAGTGCTTTAAAGATGGTTTCATCATCTTTATCGTGAAGTTCGTCTAGTTTAAGTCTTCCTTCATTAATCTCAACAAGCACTCTTTGGATTGTATCTGCTTTCGTCTGAGAGAGCTTTAAGTATCTTAAGTTATGGTTCAGTGCATTCATTGGATCTGGGAAGTCTTGGTCAAAGGATGCTTTGATAGACTGTGCAAGGCTTGTGCTGATGACTTGTCCTATGATTGCGTTGATAAGTGCATCCAGTGGGTTGTGGTGTGTTGGTCTATTAAAGGGTTTGTGTGTAGCAATAAGATGCTTCATTGTAGTGCTTTGTTTTGATAGGTAATCGAGCTCGTTTTGAGTGTGGTTGAAGTGCATGGTTTTTAAGGGGTCAAATGTGTCTTTTCCATAGGCTACAATGAGGGCGTGGTATTCCTTATATAATAGGGTGTCTTTTGGTAGGTGTATTGTCATGTAGTTTTGATAGTCTGAATAGGTCTTGAATTGAGGGAGTCCACAGTGCTTGAAGAGTCTCTTTAAATAAGTATCAATCACGAAGCATGGTTCATCGTATGCGTAGAGCATAATGCAGTCTGCTGTCTCGGGTCCGATTCCGTGGATCTCAAGTAACTGATCTCTTGTGGGTTTAGTGTGGATGATGTTGATGAGGTCTTTGATTGTTTGTGCCTTACGGGTACTAAAGCCGCTGGGGCGAATGATGTCTTGTAGTTCTTGTGTGCTGAGTGATTGTATTCCTTCGATACTTAAATAGGGAGTAAGTGCCTGGATGCAGGGTGTCACATTGGTCCAGTTTGTATTTTGTACCAGGATTGATCCAGTCATTATTTCAATTTGGGTGTCGGCTGGCCACCAATTTTGGGGTCCGTAGTGTTCTAGGAGTGTTGTGTAGATATTGTGTAGTTTTTTCATGTCTTAATTATACATTAGAGTGCGTATTTAGGCTATTCTTGGTGTTTTTATAAAATTATTTAAAAACATGCTTAAAACACTTGTAATGCTCAGTGTATAGTGTATAATATTCAAGCGACTGCATAGAAGTGCAAGGTTGCCGGCACACTGAAGACCGTTGTCATGGTCAGTGAGAAGCCGGGTAATTTGACACGGAGCAGGTCTACTTAAGTAGACGGAAGAAGGAGGAATTTCCATGGCAAAGAATTTTATTCGTATTCGACTTAAAGCATACGAACACCGCACCATTGATAGCGCAGCACAAAAGATTGTGCAAGCAGCTAACGATCACGGAGCGCAAAAAGTAGTTGGTCCAGTACCGTTACCAACTGAGAAGAAAATCATTACAGTATTACGATCGGTACACGTTAACAAGGATTCTCGTGAACAATTTGAATCAAGAACTCATAAGAGATTGATTGAAATTGTGGGACCTACGGCAGAAACAATCGACGCATTAAGTCGTTTAGATCTACCAAGCGGTGTCGACATCGAGATAAAACTTTAGTAGGAAGGGAGAAATCATGAAAGGATTACTAGGACGTAAATTAGGAATGACACAAGTCTTTACAACAGACGGAACACTTATTCCTGTATCAGTAGTTGAAGTATTACCAAACGTTGTCTTGCAAAAGAAAACAATGGAGACTGACAATTACGAAGCTGTACAATTAGGCGTTGTAGACGTAAAGTTACAACGTGCAAACAAATCTGAGATTGCTCACGCTGCTAAAGCTAACTCGGCACCGAAGAAATTTGTTCGCGAAATTGCTGGAAACGGCATGTTTGATAAAGAGGTTGGCGACATCGTTGCTGCTGATTTATTCAACGCAGGCGACTATGTAGACGTTACTGGCGTTTCACGCGGTAAAGGATACCAAGGAGCTATTCGTAGAGGGAATCAATCATTAGGACCTGCATCACACGGTTCACGCTTCCATAGAGGAATCGGTTCATTGGCAACTGGTGGATTAACTCCAGCGGTTATCAAAAAGGGTGGAACAATGCCTGGACAAATGGGTGGTTACACTACAACAAATCAAAAACTTGAAGTTATCAAAATTGATACTGAAAACAATTACTTATTAATTAAAGGAAACATTCCTGGACCTCGTCGCGGATTTGTTGTTGTTAAATCAACAGTGAAGAGCACGAAATCTAAGGAAGCTGTTGAATTAATTGATTATGCTGCGAAGGAGGATTCTAACAATGCCTAAGATCGAAGTATTCAATCAAGAAGGTAAGAGCCTTCACACATTAGAATTAAATGAAGCGGTTTTTGGAATTACTCCAAATAACCAAGCGGTTTTCGAAGCTGTAGTTATGCAACAAGCATCACTTCGCCAAGGAAATCACAAGACTAAAACTCGTACAGAAGTACGCGGTGGTGGTCGTAAGCCATGGGCTCAAAAGGGTACAGGACGCGCGCGTGCTGGTTCATCCCGTGGACCTATCTGGCGTGGTGGTGGTATCGTATTCGGTCCAACACCAAGAAGCTATAGCTACTCACTAAACCGTAAGGTTCGTCGTTTAGCTCTTCGTTCTTCATTATCACAAAAAGTTCTTGACTCAGATGTTACAGTTCTTGATAACTTAGCATTTGAAGCAGTTAAGACTAAAAACTTTATTGCGCTAATGGATACTCACAAATTCCACAACAAAACATTGTTCGTGGTAGCTGGTGAAGAAGATGTTGACAATGCTTACTTATCAATGCGCAACTTGCCAAACGCAATGTTACTAAACGTTGAAGGTTTGAATGTTCGCGACATCGTTAACGCAGATCGCATTGTATTCACTGAAAAAGCTGCAATTGAAGCTGGAGAGGTGTTTGCATAATGAAACGTAACCCTAGAGATATTATCGTGCGTCCAATCATTACTGAAAAAACAGTAGCGATGCAAGCCGATAACAACACAGTAACTTTCGAAGTTGCTCAAGGTACAAACAAAATTGAAATTCGTCAAGCAATTGAAGAAATATTCAAAGTAAAAGTTGACTCAGTCAACGTAATCAATGTTCACCCACGTAAAAAACGTGTTGGTCAACATGAAGGTAAAACAAACAAGGTTCGTAAAGCAATGATTAAACTTGCTGAAGGATCAAACATCGACATTATCTAAAAATAATGTCACTTATCGGAAGAATCACGCTATTTCCGGACAATTTGCGTAAGGAGGAAATTATTTAATGGCAATTAAAAAATATAAGCCAACTACTCCTGGTCGCCGAGGTATGACAACTTTAGCTAACGAAGAGTTAACTAAAGGAGTTAAACCAGAGCGTTCATTAGTAGCGCCACTTGATAAAACAGGTGGTCGTAACAATACAGGTCGTATCACGACTCGTCACATCGGTGGTGGACACAAGCGCCAATACCGTATCATTGATTTCAAGAGAAATAAGGATAATATTCCAGCAAAAGTTGCTACAATCGAATATGATCCAAACCGTTCTGCAAATATCGCTTTACTACACTATGCAGATGGAGAAAAACGCTATATTTTAGCTCCTAAGGGAATTAAAGTTGGAGATGTTCTTCTAAGTGGTGTTGAAGCTGATATTAAAATCGGTAATGCTAAAGAATTAGGCCAAATGCCTGAAGGTACAACAGTTCATAACATTGAATTGAAACCTGGTAAGGGTGCTCAGTTAGTTCGTTCTGCTGGTACTTCTGCTCAAGTTCTTGGTATTGAAGATCGTCATGTAATCGTATCACTTGCTTCTGGTGAAGTTCGTAAGATTTTATCTACTTGCCGTGCAACAATCGGTGAAGTTGGTAATGGAGAACATTCATTAGTAACAATTGGTAAAGCGGGACGTACACGTCACATGGGTGTTCGCCCAACTGTTCGTGGTTCTGCTATGAACCCTGTCGATCACCCTCATGGTGGTGGTGAAGGACGTACGCCAATCGGTCGTAAGTCTCCAATGACGCCTTGGGGTAAAAAAGCTATGGGTGTTAAAACTCGTAAAACGAAGAAATCTTCGACGAAATTAATTGTACGTCGTCGTAACGATAAGTAGACGAAAGGAAGGAAAGAGATATGAGTCGTAGTTTAAAAAAAGGTCCATTTTGTGATCATCACTTAATGGCTAAAGTTGAAAAACTTAATGCTTCAGATAAAAAAGAAGTAATCAAAACATGGTCACGCCGTTCAACTATTTTCCCTCAATTCGTAGAACATACGTTTGCGGTACATAATGGTAAAGAACACGTTCCAGTATTTGTTACAGAAGACATGGTAGGACACAAATTAGGTGAATTTGTTCCAACTCGTCGTTATACTGGTCATGGAAATGACAAAAAGGCAGGTCGTAAATAATGCAAGTTAAATCAGTAGCTAAAACAGTTCGCGTACCTGCTCGTAAAGCTCGTTTAGTTCTCGATGAAATTCGTGGACTTGACGTAGATCACGCAGCAGCAATCTTGCGCTATACACCAAATAGTGCATCAGAAGTAATTGCTAAAGTATTACACTCAGCAGTTGCTAATGCGACAAACAATCATCAATTAGATGAATCAAAATTATTTGTATCAGCTTGCTTCGCTGATGAAGGTGTTACTATGAAGCGTTTCAGACCCCGTGCTAAGGGATCTGCTTCGCCAATTATGAAGCGTACAAGCCACATCACTGTTGTGGTTTCAGAAAAAGCAAACGAGGAGGTTAAATAATGGGACAAAAAGTTAATCCGATCGGTATGCGCGTTGGAGTCATTCGTGACTGGGAATCACGTTGGTATGCTGAAAAAGAGTTCGGAAATCTACTTCATGAAGATGGATTAATCCGTACTTACATTTTCACTAATCTAAAAGATGCTTATGTATCACGTGTTGAAATCGAACGTTCTAAAAATCGTGTTGAAGTTATCATCCGTACAGCTCGTCCTGGAGTTGTAATTGGAGTTAATGGTGCTGCAATCGAAAAATTAAAAACTGAAATCGGTAAGATCTCAGAAGGTAACACAGTTAACATTAAAGTATTAGAAGTTGGTAACCCTGATCTTGATGCACATTTAGTTGCTCGCGGAATCGCTGAACAATTAGAACAACGTGCTTCATTTAGAACAGCTCAAAAACGTACAATTCAACGTACAATGCGTGCTGGTGCTAAAGGTATTAAGACAGCAGTTGCTGGTCGTCTAGGTGGTGCTGATATGGCTCGTACTGAAGGCTATGCAGAAGGAATCGTTCCTTTACATACAATTCGTGCAGATATCGATTATGCTCACTATGAAGCTAATACACAATTCGGAATTCTTGGTGTTAAAGTATGGATTTGCCGTGGAGAAGTTCTTCCAGGTCAATTAGTACAAGAACCAGAAGCTCCAAAAGGTGGACGTCAAAATGATCGTCGCCCTCGTAGACCACGTACAGATCGTCGCCCAGCGCGTCCTGCTACAGGTTCACAAACTGCTGCACCTGCAGCAAAAGCAGCTCCAGTAGCTGCACCAAAAACTGAGCAAGGAGGTAACTAGCATGTTAATGCCAAAACGTACTAAATATAGAAAACCACATCGTCTTTCATATGAAGGTCGTTCAAAAGCTGGTCGTACCGTTGCTTTTGGAGAATATGGTTTAGTTGCTGAATCTGGAAACTATGTCAGTAACCGTCAAATAGAATCAGCACGTATCGCTATGACTCGTCATATGAAGCGTGGTGGTAAAGTTTGGATTAAGATTTTCCCTCACTTGGCTATTACTAAGAAACCACTTGAAGTTCGAATGGGTTCTGGTAAGGGTTCACCTGAAGGATGGGTTGCAGTTGTTAAACCTGGCCGTGTAATGTTTGAAATTGCCGGCGTTGATGAAGAAACAGCAAAAGAAGCATTCCGCTTAGCTTCACATAAATTAGCGGTAAAAACTAGATTTGTCCGTAAGGGAGAGGAGGAACAAGTATGACATCATTAAAAGATATTCGTGAGAATGACAATGCTGCATTATTGCTTGAAATTGATACACTGAAGGAAGAGTTGTTCGACCTACGTTTCAAACAAGCAATTGGTCAACTTGAAAATCCTGCTCGATTAAGAGAAATCCGTAAAACGATTGCTCGTATTAAAACTGTGATCACTGAGCGCGAGCTTAGTGACAAGAAGTAGGAGGTCTCAAAGCGATGGAAAGAAATAAACGTAAAGTTTACCGCGGAACTGTTGTTTCAGACGCAATGGATAAAACGGTCGTAGTTGAAATCACTACTTCAAAACGTCACCCATTGTATGGTAAACGAGTAAACTATTCAAAAAAATTCAAGGCTCATGATGAAAAGAACGAGATTAATGTAGGAGATATCGTAGAGATTATGGAAACACGTCCATTGTCAAAAGATAAATATTTCCGAGTAACTCGTTTAGTTCAAAAAGCCGTAGTATTGTAGGGAGGTTGTCAAGATGATATCAAATGAAACAAGATGTAAAGTCGCTGACAACACAGGCGCTAAGGAAATCTTAGTTATCCGTCTACTCGGTGGATCACACCGCCAGTCATCAAACGTTGGTGACATTGTTGTTGGTACTGTTAAAGAAGCTCTACCTGGTGGAGCAGTTAAAAAGGGCGATGTTGTTAAAGCAGTTATCGTTCGTACAAAATATGGAGTGCGTCGTGAAAACGGGACATACATCAAATTCGATGACAACGCTGTTGTTCTCTTAAAAGATGATATGACACCTCGTGGAACACGTATCTTCGGACCGGTTGCTCGTGAATTACGTGAACATAATTTTATGAAGATCGTATCATTAGCACCAGAAGTGTTATAGGAGGCTCATATGAAAATCAAACGTGGAGATAAGGTTCAAGTAATTACCGGCTCTTACAAGGGCACCATTGGTGATGTCATTGAGGTTGCACCTAAACATGACAAGGTTAAAGTAGAAGGCGTTGCTTTAGTAAAGAAACACCTTAAACCAAACCAAATCAATCCTGATGGAGGAATTGTTGAACAAGAAGCATGGATTCATGTTTCAAACGTAATGGCATACGACTCAAAAGCTAAAGCTACAAGCCGTGTGGGTTACACAGATGTAAAAGGAACTAAAACTCGTGTCTATAAAAAGACGGGTTCAGTAATTAAATAAGGAGGTATAGATAGATGAAACTGAAAGAACAATATCAGACAGAAGTATTACCAGCATTGGTAAAACAATTTAACTATACTTCTGTTATGCAAGCACCACGCTTGGAAAAAATCGTGGTAAACATGGGTGTTGGTGAAGCAATCAGCAACGCTAAATTCTTAGAAGAAGCAGTTAATGATCTAACAATCATCACTGGACAACGTCCAGTAATTACTAAAGCTAAGAAATCAATCGCGAACTTCAAACTTCGTGAGGAAATGCCAATTGGCTGTAAAGTTACACTACGTGGAGAAAAAATGTATGACTTCCTTGAGAAAATCATCAAAGTTGCTCTTCCTCGTGTTCGTGACTTCCGTGGAATCAGCGCATCATCATTTGATGGTCGTGGAAACTACACATTCGGTGTTAAGGAACAATTAATCTTCCCTGAAATCGACTATGATAAAATCAATAAAGTTCGCGGTATGGACATTACAATCGTAACAACTGCTGCAACTGACCAAGAAGGCTTTGCTCTACTAAAAGAGTTCGGCATGCCTTTCAAAAAGGAGGGTAACTAATGGCTAAGAAATCGAAAATCGCGCGTAACAAACAACGACAAGAAGTTGTAGATCGTTATGCAGAGAAACGTGCTCAGTTAAAAGCTGATGGCGACTACTTGGGACTTCAAAAACTTCCTCGTGACGCATCACCAACTCGTATTCACAATCGTGATTCCGTAGATGGACGCCCTCGTGGATATATTAGAAAATACAAAATGTCACGTATTCGCTTCCGTGATTTGGCTCACAAAGGTCAAATTCCTGGCGTACGTAAGGCAAGCTGGTAGTTAAAGGAAGGAGCTTTCTCAAAATGTATGTAACAGATCCAATTGCGGATTTCCTTACTCGTGTACGTAACGCTTTAGGCGCGAAACATGATATTGTTGAAATCCCAGCAAGTAAAGAAAAAATCGAAATCGCTAGAATTTTGAAAGAAGAAGGATTTATCCGCGACTACCTCGTAAGTGGTGAAGGAATCAAGAAGTCAATTACGGTTGTACTAAAATATGGTCCTAACAATGAACGAGTAATCAGCGGGTTAAAACGAATTTCAAAACCTGGTTTAAGAGTATACGCTAAAGTTAATGAAGTGCCTCGAGTTCTTAACGGACTTGGTATTGCAATCATTACAACTTCAGAAGGTATGCTTACAGATAAGCAAGCACGTCAAAAACATGTTGGTGGCGAAGTCTTAGCTTACATCTGGTAAGAGAGGAGATACACTATGTCACGTATCGGAAATAAAACGATTACCATTCCGGCCGGAGTCGAAGTCGAAATCAAAGCTGGCAATGAGGTGACAGTAAAAGGTCCTAAGGGAACTCTTACGCGTCAGTTCAGCGATCTCTTTGAATTGAAACTAGACGGTGCAGAATTCACTGTATCACGTCCAAATGATAAGAAACTAACAAAACAAATGCATGGTACTACACGCTCATTAATTGCTAACATGATTGATGGTGTAAACGAAGGGTTCACAAAATCTTTGGAACTCGTTGGTATCGGGTATCGTGCATCTAAGACTGACAATAAATTAGTCTTAAATGTTGGATACTCACATCCAATTGAATTTGAAATTGAAGAAGGAATTGAAGTCGATGTACCTTCAGCAACTGCTATTACCGTAAGTGGTATTGATAAGCAACGTGTTGGAGAACTCGCAGCAAACATCCGTGCAACTCGTAAACCTGAACCATATCTTGGAAAAGGTGTTAAATACAAGGGTGAGCACATCCGTCGTAAAGAAGGAAAAACAGCAGCTAAGAAATAGTGGGAAAGGAGATATTGAACAATGGCAAAAAAATTATCTAGAAATCAAGAACGCGTTCGTCGTCATATTCGAGTTCGTCGTAAAGTCAGTGGTACAACAGAACGCCCACGTCTTAGCGTATACCGTTCAAATGGAAACATTTCAGTGCAAATTATTGATGATGTAACAAAAACAACATTAGTAGCAACTGGTTCGGTACAATTAAAACTTGAAAATGGCGGTAACGTCGAAGCAGCAACTAAGGTTGGTGCAGAAATTGCAAAATTAGCATTAAAAGAAAACATTAAATCTGTAGTGTTCGACCGTGGTGGTTATATTTATCACGGACGTGTAAAAGCATTAGCAGAGTCGGCTCGTGAAGCTGGACTAGAGTTTTAAGGAGGAACATGATGAATCGTAAACCTAGAAGAGATCAACGCGAACAAGAATTCGAAGAACGTGTTGTTGTCATTAATCGTGTTACTAAAGTAGTTAAGGGTGGACGTCGTTTCCGCTTTGCAGCTGTAGTAGTCGTTGGTGACAAAAAAGGTCGTGTTGGATTTGGAACAGGTAAAGCAAATGAAGTTCCAGATGCAATTCGTAAAGGCGTTGAAAACGCTAAAAAGAACTTAATTAACGTTAAACTAATCAACGGAAGTTTACCACATGCTAACACAGGTAAATTTGGAGCAGGGGAAGTATTCTTACGTCCTGCATCTGAAGGTACTGGAGTTATCGCTGGTGGAGCAATCCGTGACATTATGGAATTAGCGGGAGTTACTGATGTTCTTACTAAATGTATCGGTTCTCGTACACCAATCAACATGATCCGTGCAACATTCAATGCACTGGATACAATGAAAACTGTTGATGAAGTCGCGAGACTCCGTGAAATTAAAGTTGAAGAAGTCCGATAGGAGGCACTAACATGAAATTACATACTTTAAAATATAATGAAGGTGCTCGCCAAGTCAGTAAACGTATTGGTAGAGGACATGGTTCAGGTACAGGTAAAACTGCTGGTAAAGGTCATAAAGGGCAAAATGCTCGTTCTGGCGGAGGCGTTGCACTTGGATTTGAGGGTGGTCAAACACCGCTTTACAAACGTATTCCTAAACGAGGATTCAATAATGTTAACCGTATCAATAGAGCAGGTGTAAACTTAAACGCTCTTAACGTCTTTGAAGACGGAACTACAGTTACAATTGAAATGCTCTTAGAAAAACGTATTATTCGTAAAAAACTTGACGGAGTGAAAATTCTTGGTCAAGGAACACTCGAGAAAAAGTTAACTGTACAAGCTAACGCATTCTCAAAAACTGCAATTGAAGGCATTGAAAAATTGGGTGGAAAAGCAGAGGTAATCTAATGAGACTAATCACTGATCTATTTAAAAACAAAGAAATCAGAAGAAGAATCATTTTCACACTTGCTATGTTATTGGTGTATCGTTTAGGGACAGTTATTCCTGTTCCGAACGTTGATACCTTAAAGTTGGGTGCGAGTTACGAGTCTAATACACTTCTGGATATGATGAACTTATTGGGTGGTGGTATGATCCAATCAATGTCTATCTTTTCATTAGGAGTTGGACCGTATATTACGGGCTCAATTATTATTCAATTATTATCAATGGATGTTATTCCATACTTAACTGAATTAACGAAATCTGGTCAAAAAGGAAAACTCCAAATTGATCGCATCACTCGTTACTTAGGTGTAGTATTGGCTTACGTACAATCAATTGGTATTATTGGTATCTTTAACTCACAATATGACATGTTGCTAAGTGACAGCATTGGCAGTTTCTTTTATATGGGAACAATCATGGCTGCTGGAACAATGTTCTTATTATGGTTGGGAGATCAAATCACTCAAAAGGGAGTTGGTAACGGACTATCGTTGATAATCTTCGCTGGTATCGTATCCTCACTTCCAAACACTTTTGCAAATACATTCACAACCATGACAACTGGTGGTGGAATTATGAGTTATGTTGGCTTCGGAATTTTCGTTCTATCGTATCTCTTGATTATTATATTTGTTATCTTCATGAACAACGCTGTTCGTAAGATTACAATTCAATATACATCAAGTACTGCGGGTCGAGGAAAATCTATGAACCACTTGCCGTTGATGATTAACTCAGCTTCGGTTATTCCTGTAATTTTTGCAGGTGCGATTATGAATGCTCCAGTCATTGCACTGAGCTGGATTAATCAAGGTGAACTTTATAAATTCCTTGAGAAGTACTTATCATTAACTCACCCAGTAGGGTTGATACTATATGCAGTATTGATTATTGCATTTACATTCTTCTATACAAACTTACAAGTTGATCCTGAGAAAATTTCAGAAGACTTTGGTAAAAATGGATCATACATCCCAGGCGTTCGTCCGGGTAAAGATACAAAACGATACATTTCTACGATTCTAAATCGTATTACTGTATTAGGTGCAATATTCTTAACGATTATCGCATTAATTCCAAACGTCATACCTAAAATATTCACTTCAATTCCGGCCAATACTGCATTGGGTGGAACAGGGATTATCATTGTGGTTGGGGTTGCATTAGAAACAGTTAAAGAGCTCGAAGGACGCACGGCAAACCGTACGTACAAAGGCTTGTTTAAACGATAGGAGGAACATATATGAATTTATTAATTATGGGTCCTGCTGGTAGTGGTAAAGGTACAATGTCTGCAAAAATTGTTGATTTGTACCAAATCACTCACATTTCTACTGGGGATATGTTTCGAGAAGCTATCTCAAAACAGACACCTGTTGGAGTAGAAGCAAAATCATTCATTGATCAAGGTCTTCTTGTTCCAGATGATGTTACGAACCGTATGGTTGAAGAACGCATCTCTCAAGATGATTGCTTAGATGGATACTTATTGGATGGATTTCCAAGAAGTATGTCACAAGCATTGTTCATTGAAAAAACAGCGAAGGACATGAATCGTCCCATCGAGTGTGTGATTAATCTTGAGATTGATCATGATATATTAGTGCGCCGTATAACGGGTCGTCGCTTATGTAAAACATGCGGTGAGATTTATCACATCGATACGAAACCCTCAAAGGTTGAAGGCGTGTGTGATGTCTGTGGTGGAGAATTATATCAACGCAGTGATGACAATGAGGAAGGTCTCAGAGTTAGACTGAATGAATATACGAACCAAACACAAGCTGCTATTGAATTCTTCCGAGAAAAAGGATTAGTTCAAGACGTGAACGCGGACCAAGTTCCGGATAACGTCATCAAAGATATTGAAATCATATTGGAGGCACTTAAATGATTACTACCAAGTCAGAACGTGAGTTAGATTTGATGCGAGTTGCTGGAATGATTACATTTGAAGCTCAAGAGCTATTAAAAAATGCAATTAAACCAGGAGTATCAACACTGCATCTTGATAAACTAGCACACGAATTTATTCTAAGCAAAGGTGCTACACCTGCGTTTCTTGGTTATAATGGATTTAGTGGATCTATATGTGCATCTGTCAATGAAGTTTTAGTTCATGGTATTCCGAGTTCGGATGTTATCCTCAAAGAGGGTGACATTATCTCGATTGATATCGGTGCTATCTACAAAGGTTATGTCGGGGATCATGCTTGGACTTATCCAGTTGGTGTCATCAGTGAGGAAGCTCAAAACCTGTTAAAGGTTACGGAAGAATCACTTTATGCAGCATTGGAACAAGCAGTAGCTGGAAACCGAGTAGGCGATATTGGAGCTGCAGTTATGGACGTTGTATTACCACACGGGTATCACTTACCTGTAGAGTATACCGGTCATGGCGTTGGTTCTGAAATGCATGAAGCACCCTATGTTCCTAATGTTGGAATCAAAGGTAAGGGAGCATTGTTGCGCAAAGGCATGACAATTGCAATTGAACCAATGGTACAAATAGGAACACCCAAGACAGAAACACTAGAAGATGATTGGACAGTCGTATCGCTTGATCGATCACTGACCGCGCATTTCGAACATACTGTATTGGTAAAAGAGAATGGGTTTGAAATATTAACCCGAACAAAGGAGACAAGTAAACACTAATGAGCAAAGAAGATGTCATTGAAGTAGATGGAGTAATTCTTGATACATTGCCAGGAGCAATGTTCAAAGTGGAACTTCAAAATGGTCACGAGATTTTAGCTCACGTATCTGGTAAAATCCGTATGCATTACATTCGCATTTTACCGGGAGACCGCGTGACTGTAGAAATTTCGCCTTATGATTTATCACGTGGGCGTATAACATTTAGACATAAATAAGAAAGTTTTAGGAGGCTTAAACATGAAAGTTAGACCATCAGTAAAACCAATGTGCGACAAATGTAGAGTAATTCGTCGTAAAGGTAGAGTAATGATTATTTGTGAGAATCCAAAACACAAACAAAGACAAGGATAGGAGGACGTCACATATATGGCTCGTATAGCAGGTATCGATATTCCACGTAACAAACGTGTAGTAGTATCATTAACATACATCTATGGAATTGGCTTAAATACTTCACAAAAAGTATTGGCTACAACAGGAATTAGCGAAGAGACACGCGTTAAAGATCTTTCAGAAGATGAAGTAAACGCAATTCGTCGTGAAATTGAATCAATTAAAGTTGAAGGGGATCTTCGCCGTGAAGTTAACCTTAATATTAAACGTTTGATGGAAATCGGGTCAAACCGTGGTATCCGTCACCGTCGTGGACTTCCAGTTCGTGGACAACGTACTAAAACAAATGCACGTACACGTAAGGGACCTCGTCGTACAGTAGCAAACAAGAAGAAATAAATAGGAGGATAATTTAATGGCAAAAGCAAAAGTAGCCCGTAAACGTCGCGTTAAAAAGAATGTTGCGCGCGGAGTTGCGCATATCCATTCGACATTTAATAATACAATTATTACAATAACGGATGAGCAAGGAAATGTTCTCGCATGGTCAAGTGCTGGTGCACTCGGTTATAAGGGTTCACGTAAGTCAACACCTTATGCTGCACAAATGGCATCAGAAGCAGCAGCTCGTGCTGCAGTTGAACATGGTATGAAAACAGTTGAAGTTAGTGTTAAAGGACCTGGACCGGGTCGTGAGTCAGCAGTTCGTTCTTTACAAGTTGCCGGATTGGAAATCAGCATCATCAATGATGTAACTCCAGTACCACATAACGGATGTAGACCACCAAAACGTCCACGTGGATAATATCAAAAACTATAAACAAGGAGGTATTCATAGATGAACAAATTTGAACGTGCGTTATTTGAAGTAAAAGAATTTGATGAAACAACGCATTACGGGAAGTTCGTTATTGAGCCACTCGAACGTGGATTCGGTACGACGATCGGTAATGCATTACGACGTGTCTTACTTTCATCTCTTCCAGGAGCAGCAGTTTTCTCAATTAAAATTGAGGGTGTGTACCATGAGTTCACATCGATTGCTGGTGTTGGAGAAGATGTTACAGGCATCGTCTTAAACGTCAAAGATCTCGTTCTTAACGTAAGTGATGATGAAATTTACACATTACGAATCTCACAAAAAGGACCTAAGGTTGTCACCGCTGGTGATATCGAATGTCCTACCAATGTTGAGATTTTGAACAAGGATCACATCATTGCAACACTTGCAGAAGGTGCGGTGTTGGATATGGAGCTTAAAGCTCGTAATGGTCGTGGATATATCAGTTCTGATGAGAATAAATTAATTTATCAAAACTCATTACAAGGTATCGGCACAATCTTTACAGATTCTATTTATACTCCAATTGAAAGAGTTAAATTTAATGTTGAACCAACTCGTGTTGGACAAGACTCTAAATACGATCGATTAATTATGGAAATCTGGACAAACGGAGGAATCCAACCACAAGTTGGTATTTCAATGGGTTCAAAAATCCTAATGGATCATTTAGAACAAATCGTCGCAATCAAAGACTCTGTCTATGAGAGCGAGTCAGTTATCAAACCTGATGTATCAGGCGTTGAAAACCCAATGGCTGCAATGATGATTGAAGATCTTGATCTTTCAGTTCGTTCATATAACTGCTTAAAGCGCGCAGGAATTCAAACTGTTGAAGAGTTAACTCTTAAATCAGAAGATGAAATGATGCGTATTCGTAATCTAGGTAAAAAATCATTGAAAGAAGTTAAAGACAAACTCCATGATCTTGGATTAGGCTTTAAATCATTTGAATAGGAGGAAATTAGGATGAAAAACCGTAAACTAGGACGTGACTCAGCACACCGTAAAGCATTACTACGTAATCTTGCGACAAGCTTAATTGTACATGGCCGTATCGAAACAACAGAAAAGAAGGCAATGGAACTCCGTTCAGTAGCTGACAAATTAGTTACTTTAGCTAAAAAAGATGACTTGCATGCACGTCGTCAAGCAGCAAAAGTAGTATTCAACGTTGTTGATGAAAAAACTGGTCAAACAGCACTTCAAAAATTATTTTCTGAAGTTGGACCAAAATATGCTGACCGTAATGGTGGGTATACACGCGTAATTAAAACAGAAATGCGCCGTGGTGATGCTTCACCAATGGCAATCATTGAATTCGTTTAATTCGCTATGATTACATTAGAAACAATTGAAGACTTTGCTCGAGACAATGATGTTCCCATCATGTCACGAGAAAGCATTGACTTCGTTTCTAAGACACTCAAAGAAAACAAAGCCGTTTCAATCCTCGAGATTGGGACGGCTATTGCTTACTCCGCGAGTGCCCTAGTTCTCGAAGAACCCGACCGTACAATCCTAACCCTCGAAAGAGATGAAGAACGATACGATCAAGCCAACAAGAATATCAGTGATTTAAATCTTAAAAACCAAATCCAAACAGTACTCACCGATGCCCAACACTACTCAGTAGAAGGACACTATGATGCACTGATTATTGATGCAGCGAAAGCACAGAATCTTTCCTTCTTTAAGCTATACTTTGCCTATACAGACAAAGTATGTATTATAGACAACATCGATTACCATGGATTTGTAGAAGAACGATTTGATGAAATCTATTCAAGAAATCTCAGATCAATGATGCGCCGCATCAAAGAATTTAAAGAGTATCTCAATGCACGACCGGACCTCATCAGTACCTACCATGATATTGGTGATGGCATGATTGTAGTAAAGAGAAAGTAACACACCCCACTCACTTCCTATTAGGAAATGAATGGAGTGTTTTTTAAATTAACACAATGACGAATATTTCATTGATAAAGATTATCACGTTATTTCCACCCGTTGATACACATACTGTGATAGAATAATAGTATACAAACAAAGGAGGAAACGAAATGAAAAAACTATTTCCACTTGCGATTATCGGTGCAGCAGTAGGTGCGGCAGGTTACTTCCTCAATCGCAATAATAAAAATCATGTAGAAAAAACCTTAAGTGCACTTGATGACCTAAGCGCATCTGCAGAAAATACAGTAACAGAATTTGCTGATGAATTATCAAAAGAAGACAGCGAATAAAGATCTGTAATAATGAATGATTAAGCCATTATTTTACAATAGTGGTTTTTTCTTTGGATTTGGGCCATTTTTTAGGTTAATACGCGCAAATATGTTAAAATAATTGAGATAGATAAGTAGGTAAAATTATGAAAAACACACTCATTGAGCGTTTAGTACGCTACACCAAAATAGATACACGATCGGACGGTTCAACAGGACTCGTGCCATCGACTAAAAAACAATTTGAACTTGCGAAGATGCTCTACGAAGAATGCATCGACATCGGGCTCGATAAAGTAAAAATCGACGAGTACGGTATTGTTACTGCACTTTTACCATCCAATACAGATAAAGATGTTCGCACAATCGGTTTCATCGCACACATGGACACAGCAGACTACAACTCAGAAAATGTATCCCCTCGCGTTATTGAAAATTACGATGGAAAAGACATCGTTTTAAATGCGGAACATAATATCATTACAGATGTTAAAACATTCCCAAATCTCAAAGACCTTGAAGGTGGAACCCTCGTAGTTACCGATGGCCTCACACTTTTAGGCGCGGATGACAAAGCAGGGATTGCTGAAATTATGACAGCGATGGAGTTCCTACTCGATAATAAGGACATTGAACACGGAGATATTCGCATTGCATTCACCATTGATGAAGAAATTGGTACTGGTGCAGATGCATTTGATGTCGAAGGATTCGACGCAGATTTCGCATATACAGTCGACGGAACTGAACTGGGTGGTCTTGAATACGAAACATTCAATGCTGCAGAAACAGTCGTTACACTCAAAGGAATTTCAGTTCATCCCGGAAGTGCAAAAGACACTATGATCAACGCTAACGTATTGGTCAATGAGTACTTCTCACAATTACCAAGTGATGAGCGCGCTGAAACAACTGAAGGCTATGAAGGATTCTACCTTTTAACCGATACGATTTCTACGATTGAAGATGCTAAACTCACATTCATTCTAAGAGATCACGATATGGCTAAATTTAATGCACGAAAAGAAATGATGAATACAATTGCTGATAAGATGAATGAAAAATATGCTTATCAAGCAGTTACTGTTGAAACTAAAGACAGTTACTATAATATGAGAAACATCATTGAAGAAGATATGAGTATTGTTGAACTCGCAAAAGATGCAATGAAGGCATCCGATGTTGAACCGGTTATTTCTGCTGTTCGCGGTGGAACTGATGGATCACGTCTGTCGTATATGGGACTTCCAACACCAAACCTTTTTACTGGTGCTCAATTTTTACACGGACGTCATGAACTC
>LFRM01209235.1_pt1 | contig 17886 bp, 17 predicted proteins | sample 618341 | NCBI WGS metagenome assembly LFRM01 (sample SAMN03654438, study PRJNA283298) | anaerobic digester metagenome | isolation source: pool of bioreactors CSTR01a, CSTR02a, and CSTR03a thermophilic anaerobic... | place: Denmark: Kgs. Lyngby | collected 2014-05-21 | reverse complement strand
TTCTCCCATGATAATACCATCTCCAGTGTTTCCTTCACTGGTGTTGGTTACTACATTTTTTAAGAAAGGATGAAACTCCGCCATCATTTCTTTATTATGAGTGTATCCTCCGGTGGCCAAGATAACAACTTCTGCATTAATCGTGATTGTATCTCCATTATCATTGCTAGCCATTACTCCAATAACAGTACCATCTTTTTCAATAAGTTCTGTAGCTGGAGTGGAGTAAAGAATTTCAACTTTTTCTTCTTTTAATTTTGCCTCTAAAGGCTGAGTGAATCCAGCCCCAGTACCTTCCGCTGTCCAAAGGCCTCTGGCTGGTTGGATAGTAGAATGAAGAACTTCAATATTTTCATTCATTTCTACACCATTATCAATAAGCCATTGAATATTCTCTGCAGAATTATTAGCAATCATTGCTGCATATTCTTCATTGATTTCATTTTCTCCTACCTCTACAAGAAAATCTTTAAAAGCTTCTGGTGTATCTTCGATGCCATTAGCCTTTTGTATATCCGTTCCTGCAGCCAGAATTTTTCCACCTGATCGGATAGTTGATCCACCTGCTATAGGCATTTTCTCGATGAGTATAACCTTTGCTCCATTATTATGAGCTTCAAGGGCTGCTGAAAGACCCGCAATACCTGCTCCTACAACAACTACATCAGTTGTGTATTCTACGCTTTCCCCAGGTTTTTCTTCTGAATTTACTTTTTCTTTTAGTTTACTTATATCTGCTCCTGCATTCACAGCAGCTTTCTCAACGGCTTCTAAAATTGCATCGGAGGTCATAGTAGCTCCTGTTATAACATCAACAGCTAAACTTTGGCTCTCAATAATTGCAGCTGGGATCTTTTCTACTGGAACTTCAAAAAATCCTTGAGTCTCAGAATGGTCTCCCACAACAATTTTCTCTATTCTATCAGATGTAAATGTTGTGCTAACAGCCACATCTCCATATTTTCCTGTGCCTACCTCATCATATGTCCCTGCAGTAAATATTCCTTTTTCTTCTACTTCTTTATTACCACATGCAGCCAATGAAATTACCATGGATAAGGCAATAATAATTGATATTGTTTTCTTCATTTATTTTCGTCCTAAATTTGTTAAATTGTTATCATTGGTAGTATATAATAACAATTACCCAATAGCAAGATAAGTTTTAAACAAAATGTTTAAAACGATTTGTTAAATATTGTCATACTTATATCAGAATCCTTACAAGCATTGACACTCAATTATTATTAAAGTTAAACGATAATTCACACATAAGAGTCATTCATAAATTGTTCATATATGTTATTCTATAATCACTAAATATCACTCTATTTAATGTTACAAAGTTATTATAAACGAAAAAAAGAAGCCCATAATTCATGAACTTCTAAAATTGAAATATAAAGTCGCTATAACTGGCGGAGAGAGAGGGATTCGAACCCTCGGTACCCGCAAAGGTACGCCGGTTTTCAAGACCGGTGCCTTAAACCAACTCGACCATCTCTCCATGAGTATAGCGACAATGTTTATTATAGCAATATTAAAAAAGACTGTCAACGACTATTTTAGATAAATAGTATTAAATCTTTATCTTAATCATAGTCGTTTAGCCTATTTACCTTAAACAGCCAATTTATTGTTAGCAAAATCCCCTAGCTGTTTACTTATTTCTTAATTAATTCCTCATTCTTCATATAAGATCTTAGGGCTTCAGGAATTGTTACTGTGCCATCTTCATTTTGAAAGTTTTCCAAAATCGCAGCCATGGCTCGACCAATAGCTACACCTGATCCATTTATTGTATGTACAAATTTAGGTTTATCTTGAGCAGTTTCTTTATACTTAATATTAATTCTTCTGGCTTGAAAATCTTCGAAATTAGAACAGCTCGAAATTTCAACATATCTACCATAGCTTGGCATCCAGACCTCTAAGTCATATTTTAAGGCAGCAGTAAAACCTAAGTCTCCCTTGCAAATCCTTACAATACGGTAAGGAAGTTCTAGTCCTTGAAGTACTCTTTCTGCATCCTTAACTAAAGAATCTAGTTCAGCATAAGAATCTTCTGGCTTAGTAAACTTCACTAGCTCCACTTTGTTAAATTGATGCTGACGTATAAGTCCTCTAGTATCTCTTCCCGCAGATCCTGCTTCTGCTCTAAAACAAGCAGAATAAGCCACATGTTTTATAGGTAGATTCTCTCCCTGGAAAGTTTCATTTCGATACATATTGGTCACTGGTACTTCTGCAGTAGGAATTAGGAAGTTATCTTCATCAGATATTTTAAATGCATCCTCTTCAAATTTTGGTAATTGTCCAGTTCCAATCATAGAAGCTCTATTTACCATAAAAGGAGGCATAATTTCAGAATAACCATAATCTGTATGAGTGTCTAGGAAATAGCTAATAATGGCTCTTTCTAATCTTGAACCATATCCTTTTAAGAAGGTAAATCTGGATCCTGTAACTTTACCAGCTCGCTCAAAATCTAAAATATCTAAATCCGCACCTAGGTCCCAGTGAGCCTTAGGCTCAAACGTAAAGTCCTTTACGTTTCCCCAAGTCTTTACTTCTACATTGTCTTCATCCGTATCACCATCAGGTACACTCTCATGAGGGATGTTTGGTAGTCTTAGCATGATGTACTCAATCTTTGCATCCACATCTTTTACCATGACATCATACTCTTTAATGGTTTCTCCTAAAGATTTCATTTCTGCCATGATTGACGTTACATCTTCCCCAGCTTTCTTCTTGTTAGGGATTTCAGAGGAGACTTGATTTCTCTTTGCCTTCGCAGCTTCTACAGCTACTAACATTTCTCTTCTTTTCTCATCTAATGCTACAATTTCATCAAAATCATTGAGGTTAATTCCTTCTCCTCTATTATTCATGAGTTTCTTAATTTCTTCTGTATTTTCTCGTATTCTCTTAAGATCTAACATTTAGTTCACTCCTTATTTTGTAAGATATTACGCCAGCACCAATAAATAGCAATAAAAAAAAGTCATATCATCCAAGGGACGATATGACTCGTGGTGCCACCCTAATTCAATGGAATCATAATTCCATTCTCAATAAAAGATAACGGTCTTTTCCGTACTGGTTTGCCAGTCCCTCAGAGGTGGATTCCATAAAAAAGCCTGTTGCAAAGTTTCACCATAATCTTCGCTCTCTTAAAACTGACTTTAATCGTACTATTCTCTTCAAAGGTTTATTCTTACTCATTATATCCTGTGGAGAATTAAAGGTCAACTCTCCACAGCTTTGGTTACCACAATATTTACCCCTGTATTTAAGATATTGCTACAAATAATATCGCCTCTCATTAACGGAACTCCCACATAAATTCTAGAAAGCACCTTAGAGATAGGAATGAAGTAACTAGGATCCATAGGATGGTCACTTTTTACTGGAACCATATTGTGTTGGTCTGATCCTTTAATCCGAACTACGCTGGTATAATATTCTTCTTTTATCATAAAGTACCCCCTAAATCGAATCAAATTCCTTTATTCTGGCAGAGATAACTTGGCTATTTTTCTTATCATTCATCACTTGAAGTGGACTTTGATGAAGCTCTCGGGCTAAAATACCTACGATTTTAGTTAAACAATAAGAACCTTGGCATCTTCCAAAAACAGTTCCAGTTCTTCGTCTAACCCCTTCTACGGTGCGAGCTCCCATGGGGCGTCTTATACTATCAATGATTTCTCCCTCACTAACATTAGAACAAAGACAAACCATCTTCCCATATTTGGGATTAATTTCAATAATTTCATTACGCTCTTCATCACTCATTTCCCGGAAACGATAGAATTGTCTTCGCTTTCCTTCGAAATCATTATTAGGTTTAGCTTTAAAGTGATCCAAAACTAGTTCCACCGCATCTTCCGTTAGAGCAGATAGCACATTATCCACTGCAAAGTTTTTTGCTTGAATGTGAATATATCCATTTTTTGCATATTCTGTATCAATGGTAATGGGCTCAGACCAGTATCTATGCTCATTTATGATATCCACTCGCTCTGGAGGGAATGGCCCTATAATATTTTCCACTTCTTTTTTCATTTGAGTAAACTCTTTTGATACATTAGTTTTTAAACTAGCTAAAAGTTTATTGGTCGAGGTCGGTAATAAGGTGATTTCTTCTCCATTAGGCTTATAGGTTTTAAGAATATGCTTAATTTCTCGACTAAAGTCTTTTTCAATCAGCATATTTTCCATAATATGATTAGGACTTATTGAATCTAAATCTTTTTTAATACTAAATTTCTCTCCAAATGTAGTCCTTAAGACAACTCGAGCCGTGTATTTATTCTTATTTGTTGTGACTTTCATTCCACCTCTAGGTAGAGGTAAAATATCTGTTACCTGTTCTTCAAGCCTGAAACTCACTCCATTATCATAAGCAATTTCTGCCATGGTAGTAGCATAATCATAAGGAGATATTACCCCAGTATTTATGGAGTAAACCACCGCTTCTTCGTCCTCGTTAATATGGTGATTTATTTTATTAGCCTCTTTACCTGTGAGCATAGAGATCCCTGAAATATTGCGATCTTTTGCTCGATTATAGATTCGTCTTGCTTCTTCCTTCGTGGGATAGAGAGTTAAGGACGGAACCTTTTCATAAAATAAGTCTAGCTCATCTGATAACCGATCTAGCTTTTCAAGGTTTCTTTTAATTAGCTCAAAGGTTCTCTCATCTTCAATATCTTTGCCATCGAGAATTACGGTAGAGTTAAATAAAGCTACATCTTCTGCCACATCAAAATTCTTTTCAATGACACCGATATTTAAATTATACTTACACAGCTCATAGGCTAGAGAGCACCCAACCAGGCCTCCCCCTAAAATAATTACATCAAAATCCATAGATTTTTCCTCCTACTGACCTAGCATCTCCTTAAGAACTACTGCTAATTCATCCATAAGTTTTCCGTATTCAGCCCAATCTCCATTTCGTTGAGCTATAGAAGCTTCTTCAAATAATCTGTTGGCTTCTCGGGCCAGCGTTTCGTCAATAATAGGGCCTTCGCCTTCTCCCTGATTACCATTATTCTCATCGGCTGTAAAATTAAATAATAATCCCAAAGCTCCTGTGAATGTATCTGAAATAACAATTTGATCATCATTGGATAATACAAATCGTTTCACTTCTGGAATAGAATTTTCACCTTCAGCAACCAAATAAATGGGCACTACATAAAGTAGTGAGTTCTCTATAGGGGCGATTACCATATCTCCAAACTCCACAGCACTTCCACCACTGTCAAGCAAAGAAATTTCTTTTGAGATTTCAGGGTCTTGGTTTAATTTATTTCTAAACAGATATGGACTGGATACCGTCTTTTGAGGTGGGAACTTATATTCCACCAATTGACCGTAATTTTCTCCTTCCATTCTCACATTAACAATAGCTACCATATTTTCCTTGCCCTTAATTGTGTAATACTCTGTAAATACCAATTCCATTTCATCGGAATCTTCAAAAGTAGTAAACAAAGAGTAAGGTTCCTGATAAGCTTTTTCTTCTGCATTACTGGTACTTACCTTAGATTTCTCCCATACATCCTCACCATTATAGAAGATACCAGGATCTGTCACATGGTATTTCTCAAGTACTGTGGTCTGCATGGCAAATAAACCTTCTGGGTACTTGATATGCTCTTTAAGCTGTTCAGGCATATTTTCAATGTCTTGGAACAAGCCTCCAAAAATCTTATTATAGCTTTGAGCTACAGGATCGCTAGAATCTGCTAGATAGAAATTAACATCTCCATTATAAGCATCTATGGTAACTTTAACTGAATTTCGAATATAGTTAATTGATCCGTGAATTAAGGCGTTAGGGTAACGATCAGACAAGGTGTATGCGTCTATCATCCAGTACACTTCTTCATCTGAAACCACTAAGTAAGGATCATCATCGTAGGTTAAAAAAGGTGCTATGGTATTTACTCTCTCTAGAACATTTCTTCTACGGATGATTTTTGAGTCCTCTGTAATTAAAGATGAGATTAAGATTTTAGGTTCTGCCTCTTCAATAGCGTATAAAATTTTATTAAAGAAGTTTAATTCTACACCAGCTCCTCCGGTATAACGATAACTCTCATTCTCTCCACCCTTAGGGTAATCAAATTCATCATACTCTGTTCCGGTGATAATATAGTCATTTACCAGCTCTCCAAAGTATAATCGAGGATTTTCTACTTTAATATTGGTTTTATTATTAATCGGAATATCTTTCATCAAAAAGTCTGGTTGTCCTTGAGAAGTTACAGTACTTGAATCTGACATGACCACTCCATAACCATGAGTATAAAACAGGTGAATGTTTTGCCACGTGGCTGGAGAAATCAATCTCTGATCAATCTCTCTGGCTGATAGAAAGACTTGTTTCTTTTCACCATTAATCACATATCGATCCACATCAACATCGTCAAAATCATAGTAACCACGGATAACTTGGGCTTGTTTAATAAAGTCTAGAGTATGACGATAAGAGTTTACTTTAATACTATCCACAATATCTTCATTTGCTTGAATTTCCTCAGGAGAGATGTCCTTATCCGCTTCAAATGGTTTGATATCTACATTGTTAATACCAAAGGCTTGTCTTGTCATATTAATATTATTTTCAATATAAGGTCTTTCCAATTCTAATTGATTTGGATTAACAATTAAAGCTTGAGCTCCCACTACTGCAAATACTCGAATCACAGTTAAGGCAAAAATCCCCACAATGGGATAGATGATAAAATTCAATTTTTTCTTCAATATTCCCACAGCAATGATAATAGCTGATAAGGCTGATAAGGCAGCAATGACCCTTAAAAAAGGTACATTAATCTTAATGTCCGTATATCCAGGGCCATAAACTACTCCCTGAGCATTAAACATCACTAAGAAACTGTCTAGGTAGAATTTTACGGCTAAAAGCAACATAAAAATTGAAATTAGCATAGCCAATGCTTTTCCAGCAAACTGAATAAATCCATTCTTTATAACATGCATAATCCCTTTGAAGTTCGTAAAGTTCAATCGATTAATAGAACTTTTTGCGGATATGGCTAAGTAAATAACCACCGTTAATAAAATAAGAAGAACTACAATAGATAGCGATAGAGACGTCAATAGTTGATAAAGAGGTAATTTAAAGAAATAAAATGAAATATCCCGTCCAAAAACAGGATCTACTTGATTGAAATCCACACTATTAAAGTATTGAAGAATCACGTACCAATTAGTTTGGGCTAATCCAAAGGCTACTACAAGAAAAAATAGAGCCGCAACAGCATATACTGCACGATTACGATTCTTTATATAGGCTTTTGTTTTTTGAGGATAAGTAACTAAATCATATTTTCTAGCAATGCTTCTATAGTATAAAATTGAAATGGTGTAGAAAACAACAAAAATTGGTAGGGTCAATCCGATGACAGCAACAATTCTTGTGAGATAAGTTCTTGTATAGCCCACCTCATTAAACCACTGTAATTCTGTAATGAACGAGGTTGAACTAAATAATATTATTAAAGCCAGTAACGCTATCCCTAGAATGATATAGAGGGTTTTATTGGGTTTAGGTGTTTTAACTCTATTAAAGTTAGGTTTGAAATTAAATTTCATTTTTCTCTCCTTTAGTTTCATCTATTTTTATCAATATTGATCATCTATCTTTTTTAATTGAGAATGGTAAATAAAAAATTTTTCTTTCCTATTTTTTTGTATTAGTATTTCTTCACTCCAATGATGAGTTTTAACGACATCATAGAATAATGGTTGATTTTTAAAAACGTTGTGCCGCCTTAGAATTTCTGCTCCTCGTTCTCCATGATAGAGGTAGCTTGCCACTCCATCGAAAGAAGCCAATCTTTTCATTTTCTTTTTAAGCACTTTATGAGCCACGACAAAAAGTCCTTTCTCCATTATACTTAGAGGCCTCATGGATTTACCCACATCATGAAGTAAGCCTACCTTAACTAGCTGGTTATGGTTTTCTAAATCCTTTATCTCTGATAGTCCTTTTGCCACAGAAATAGAATGATTTTGCTCCTTTTTTCCAAGTCTATCAAATAATGCCCTTTCTTTATAATCAAGATGACATTTTAAGAACTCTTCATCTAATGCCATTGTGTGAAATTTGTACTGCATAAAAAATTGTCTTAATCGATTACTCATATTACCTCATTATAACCCAAAGAATATTCGATGATGAAATCATCACTATTTTTTCTCTTTCATCATACAATAAAAACCTAAAAAAACACATAAATACTGTCGTTTAAGAAATATTCATCTAAAGATAGTATAATCAAAAGAAGAGAGGTAAAAAAATATAGTATAATGAAGAAAAGATAAGATATGGGGGTATTAAAATGAAAATCTATAAGAAATACATCAATGTTACAACTATGGAAAAACAAAATTTTTATGAAATTACGGATGAAATTCGTGATCTTCTAAAAGAAACAATGATTAAAGAGGGGATTCTCACTGTATTCTCTCCCCACACCACCAGCGCGCTTTGCATTAATGAAAATGCTGATCCAGACGTGATTGAGGATATGATTTATGCATTAGATAAGGCTTTTCCAGACGATAAGAAATTTAAACACATGGAAGGTAATTCTAGTGCTCACTTAAAATCCATCAATATTGGTAGCACTTTAAGCTTAACGTTAAATGATGGTTTAATTGAAATGGGTATCTGGCAAGGAATTTTCTTTTGTGAGTTTGATGGCCCTAGAGAGCGAAGAGTCTTAGTTCATATTATGGGTGAATAAAACGATTTAAATGAAATAATAAAAAAAGGTTACATGAATTGAAGTTCAATTCATGTAACCTTTTTAAATATGGTGGAGATAAAGAGACTCGAACTCTTGACCCCCTGCGTGCAAGGCAGGTGCTCTCCCAACTGAGCTATACCCCCAAATGGTGGACCTTCAGGGACTCGAACCCCGGGCCGACCGGTTATGAGCCGGTTGCTCTAACCAACTGAGCTAAAGATCCAATAACTGGCGACGACCTACTTTCCCACAAGGCTTCCCCTGCAGTATCATGGGCTCTAATAGGCTTAACCGACGTGTTCGGCATGGGAACGGGTGTAGCCCTAAAAGATATAGACACCAGATAAACATTGTTCTTTAATAAAACCACGGTTATGATTATTTAAATCGAACAACAATCATTATTATAAGTCCTTCTTCATAAAGTGTCAACAATTTTAAGCGGATAAAACCATTTTTAGCCACTATACAATTATAATTATGTTTTTAAGCCTTCTAAATCGGCTATTCTTGATATCTGATCTTTTAATTTACCTTTATAACTGAACTGTTTTTTGAATTTAAGGTTATAATGCATTAAGCACTAGTCATTATTGTTTAGTCAATAATTAAAGAAAGTTCAGATTGTATAATTAAAGATGGAGCAATTTTTAAAGAGGATTACGTCAGATAACCTATACAAATAATAAATAAATCGAATCTCTTATTATTTATGTGACTTCAAAATATTGATTAGATTATATTTTGATAAAGAGGAGATTAAAAAATGATACAATCTATTGTACACATTGCATTAGTCGTGAAAGATTATGATGATGCTATAGAATTTTATACCAAAAAACTTCATTTCACCCTAGTCGAAGATACCTACCAAGCAGAACAAGATAAACGGTGGGTTGTAATAGCTCCCCCTGGCTCATCAGGAACTACAATACTTCTTGCAAGAGCTTCAAAGCCAGAACAACTAAATTTTATTGGAAATCAGACCGGTGGTCGAGTCTTTTTATTCCTCAAAACCGACGATTTCTGGAGAGATTATCATGAAATGGTAGGAAAAGATATTGTATTTGTTCGAGAACCTGAAAAACAATCCTATGGCACAGTGGCAGTCTTTAAGGACTTATATGGAAATCTATGGGACTTGGTTCAATTTGAAGAAAATTATTCAGTTCCTCTTTGATTGTAATTAAATAATAAAAAATCACTCTAACCATGATCTTTAAAGCCATATTTCAAAAATATCCTCATTCCTAGTCTAGTTTAAAGAACGGTTCAAGGCTCCGATCTAATATTCCATTAATCTTTGCTATAGTCATTCCATAATTTGTCATTGGAATTTTTCTTTCGATAGCATCTATATTCCTACTTCTCATTTCTTTTTCACTTAGCATACAGCCTCCGCAATGAATGATGAGAGCATAACCTTCTAAATCACTCTTAAATTCTTGACCTGAACTATGAGTGAAGACCAGTTCTTTTTTAGTATATTCTTTAAGCCACTTTGGTAATTTTTCTGTCCCGATATCCCCACATTGTCGATGATGAGTACAACCCTCTGCCATTAGAATTTGGTCTCCATCTTTAAGCTGGTCTAAAAACTCTGCTCCTTTTATCGCCTCACTGAAATCACCTTTATATCGAGCAAATAAAATGGAAAAACTGGTTAAACTTATAGTGTTAGGTATAAGTTCTTTCACTTGATTAAAGACCTGACTATCAGTAATTACCAAATTTGGGGGAGTAGAAAGCATTTTTAGCATATGTTCAACTTCATTAACTTGGACCACTAAAGCCACCGCATCACAATCTAAAATATCCCTAATAACTTGTTGTTGAGGCAGGATTAATCTCCCTTTAGGAGCACTGCCATCAATGGGAACAACGAGGAACACCACATCTTTTGCTCTAACTAGTCCTTCAAGCAATCCAGGTCCTTTTTTCTTAGTCGCTATGGTTGCACCCATAAGCTCTCTTAACTCTTCTATTTGATAACCTAGCTTTGAACTTACTAAGAGTTCATTTTTGTCTAAATTTAGTCTTTTCGCCACATTCTCTTCTGGTAATAGCAAGTCTTCTTTATGATGAATTAAAATATACGGAATACCCTCTTTTTTGATTTTTTCTAGGAGCACTTCTTCTACTTTAGTTATTCCTACTCTGGCGTCAAGGACAAGTAAGGCAAGATCTGTTTTTTTTAATATTTCCTGAGCCTTTTTTATTCTCTCAAGACCTAAGATACTCTGATCATCAAGTCCAGGAGTATCCATTAAAACCACAGGTCCCAAGGGAAGAATTTCCATGGATTTAAAGACGGGGTCCGTAGTAGTTCCCTGTTCACTTGAAACAATGGACAGATTTTGATTGGTAATTGCATTCATTAAACTGGATTTTCCCACATTCATTCTTCCAAAAAGTCCAATATGAATTCTCTCTCCTCTTGGTGTTGTTTCCATGGACATCTTACTTCCCCCCTAAAAACGAAAATCTCTTTTACCTTCATCAATATCAATCAAATTTTGAATGGCCGTAGCTTTAACTTTCTCATTTTTAATTTTATGAATTTCGCTTGCTATGACCTGCTCTCCTAATATCTTAGTCCCCTCACTGGCGTAATCCATAAGAAATTCCTTTAGGGTAATAAGCGAATTAGGATGACAACAATTAATAATCTGACCACTTTTTAAAAGCATCATGAATCGATCTCCTGTTCTTCCTTCCCGGTAACAAGCTGTACAAAAACTAGGTACATGGCCCAGCTCCAATAACCAGTTTACAATTTCATCTAATGTTCTTTTGTCACTGGTATCAAACTGTTCAGATTTTTCACTGTCTAGTTCAGGATGTACGTATCCGCCTACACTAGTTTTCGAACCCCCACTAATTTGAGATACACCTAATTTCAGAACTTTCTCTCGGCACGCCTTGCTTTCTCTTGTAGACATAATCATTCCTGTATAAGGTACTGCCAGCCTTAAGCAGGCAACAATCTTCGAGAAAATCTCATCATCAATACCATTTTCAAAAGAATCAGCATCAATATCATCTGCATGACGTATTCGTGGAACACTTAAGGTGTGGGGTCCCACACCATAAACCGCTTCCAGATGTTCTGCATGCATTAGAAGACCTGCAAACTCATATCGATAACCTTCAAGTCCAAAGAGGACGCCCATACCCACATCATCAATCCCACCTTCCATAGCTCGATCCATGGCTTCTGTATGGTAAATATAATCATGTTTAGGTCCTGAAGGATGAATAGTTTCATAGCTCTCTCGATGATAGGTTTCTTGGAAAAGGATATAGGTTCCAATCCCTGCATCATGAAGTTTCTTATAATTCTCTACGGAGGTGGCGGCAATATTTACATTCACTCTTCTAATAACGCCATTATTATGCTTAACATCATAGATAGTTTTAATACTCTCTAGTACATACTCAATAGAACTATGGATAGGATGTTCCCCTGTTTCCAAAGCTAGCCTCTTATGCCCCATATCTTGTAAAGCCATGACTTCTCTTTTAATCTCTTCTTGAGTTAGTTTTTTTCGTGTAATCTCTTCATTTTGTAAGTGATATGGACAATAAACACAGCCATTTACGCAGTAATTGGATAAGTATAGAGGAGCAAACATGACAATACGATTTCCATAAAATCGGTCTTTTATTTCTTCTGCTAAGCTGAATATTTCTTGATTTAAGTCTTCTTCGTTGCAATCAAGAAGAACTGCCGCCTCTCTATGTGTTAATCCATTACCCAATCTTGCTTTTTGGATTAAACTCTTTATTAATTCTCGATTGGTTTGATTTTTTTCTGCATAAGACAAGGTTTCTAAAATCTCATGGTGGCTAATAAATTCTTCTGCATTCTTTGATTTAACATTATACATTTTGCACTCCCTTAATAGCTTTAGTTTCAGTACATAATAGGTTTAATTTTTCAATGTATTTTTTAGTTTCGGAGTCACCCCGGTCTATAACCACTTGATATCCAATCTTCTTCATGGCAACTTTTAAGTTCTCTAGACTTTCCGAAGCTTCATCTCCCACATAGGCTTTGTGATTATATAGAAGATATTTCTCTCGTACATCCATGGGTGAAAGATTAGGCATTATCACATTAGCTCCTGACAAAATCCCTTTTTCCCTACCCTTTCCATCTACGCTACTTAAAGATGTGGTTGATGGAATAAGTGTTCTTGGCAACATAATTCGAATAAGAGAAAGTAAGAGTAAGGTTTTCTCAACGGGACCATGGTCTTCTTTTCTAAAAATGGTATCTTCATGAGGAACGAATGGGCCAATGCCCACCATTTCAGGATCCATATCTTGCAATATCATCATATCTTTAGCTAAATCTCTATCCGTTTGTCCAGGGGACCCTACCATAAATCCGGTTCCTACTTGAAAACCAAGACTCCTAAGATCCTTAAGACATTGAAGTCTTTTTTCTAAAGACTGATCTAAGGGATGGAGGATTCCATAATGCAAGGCACTTCCTGTTTCATGGCGCAAAAGATATCGATCTGCTCCAGCTTTTTTTAGTTTTTGATAACTATCAAAACTTCGCTCCCCTAAAGATAGCGTGATAGCACAATCTGGATATTTTTTCTTAATCTCACTTACCATCTCCACCATTAATTCGTCTGTATAATAGGGATCTTCTCCTCCTTGGAGCACAAAAGTTCTAAATCCTAAACCATAACCTTTAAAGCAACAAGACATGACTTGTTCAATATTAAGCCTGTACCGCTGAGCTTTTAGATTACTTTTACGAATACCGCAGTAATAGCAATCTTTGACACAGTAACTACTAAGCTCAATCAATCCTCTAATGAAAATCTTTGTTCCATAGATTTCTTCTCTAATTTCTCTTGCCATTCTCTGAGCCAAGAGAAATTCTTCATTAGTATATGTCTCTAAAAGTTGTATAAATTCCGCTTCATCTAGCTTGTTCGTATCTCTTAATTTTTTCAGATATATACTATTATCACTCATCCTTGTCACCATGACTTTTAACATACACGGTTTTTGTTGAGATTCCTTTAAGCATACCTAGCTTTCCACTTAAGGAATTGATCACATTTATATCAGCATCCATAGCAATGGAGATAATGTTCATTTGCTCTTGCTTATATGGAATACCCATTCGTCCAATAATATATTCTCCAAAATCATGAAGAATTCGATTTAGTCTTTCAACTGAGCTGTCATCAGTGACGATAATCCCTACTAAAGCGATTCTACGATCCATATAATAACCCCCTATAAATTAAAAAATTGCGCCGTAAAGGCGCAATGAAATAAACTTCCATTTCTTCTTCGCCTTCTCCTTTGGGATTCCCCCTCAGGGTGAGTACAAGATGATTTACGTTAGGATATGAAAAAAGACGAATCTCTTAACACATCTTTTTTAGTATAACAGAAGTTTTGTTAAATTTATATCAATTTTTTAAAATATTATCTTTTATTTTTCTTAGAAAAATAGATTAAGAATTAGGGGAGCTATCAGCACTGTGATTATTCCTGCTAGCCCTATAGATAGACCACTCATACCACCTTCAATTTCTCCCTCTTCTAAAGCTCTTGCTGTCCCTAAGGCATGAGCAGCAGTACCAAATGCAACTCCTTTAGCCACTGGATCATCGATTTTAAAAAGCTTAAAGATAATTGGTCCAAAAATAACTCCTGTTATCCCTGAAATTAGAATAGCAGCAATGGTGATTTGAGGAATCCCTCCCAATTCCATGGAGAGTTCAACGCCTATAGGAGTGGTGACAGATTTAGGAATCAAAGAATAGAGAAGCTCTAAATCTAATTTTAAAACCTTGAAAATGAGGACAAGACTTAAAATATTTACAACGGTGCCAGTAAAAATCCCCACTAAAATTGGGATAGCATTCTCTTTAAGAAGTTGAAAATTCTTATATAAAGGTACAGCTAGAACCACTGTAGCAGGAGCAATAAAAAAAGAAATGAGCTTACCTCCCTCTTCATATGATCCATAACTAACTCCTGTAAAATGAAGAAACGTAATGATGAGAACTATAGAGATAAGCAATGGATTTGCTAAAGCGAAGCCAGATTTCTTTTGGATATATAAACCAATTTCATAAGCGAACAGGGTCAAGAATACTCCAAAAATCGGAGAACTGATCATTTCCTTCATTTTTTTCTCCTCCTAATCTGTTGTACTACAAAAGCCGTCGCTATAAGCACTAATTGAGTTGTGGTAACACTAATCACAAGAAGTATTAACCAGGCTTCTTGTAAGATGCCTAACACAGTGATAAGCCCTACTCCTGCAGGAACGAAAAATATAGCTAAATGACTCATAAGAAAAGTACTTAACTCTTCAATCTGTTCTAATCTAATCCATTTTAAGAGCAATAATGCTAATAATACTAATAGTCCTAATACACTTCCTGGTAAAGGAATCAAAAATACTTTATTTAAAACTTCTCCCATAAATGCAATAAATAATAAAAATGTGGCCTGTCTTACCAGTTTCATATGAGTATCTCCTTAATTTTAACTTATTTCAAATAAATAACCTGCCTAGATTAAAGGCAGGTATAATCTAATTTATTTATCTTATCATAATTCTCCATAGATTAGATTATTATTTTAATCTAGTTGATCTTCATAATCTATGAGTTTAATAAATTTAAATCCTTTTTCCCTGAGCATTGGAATCACTTCCTTAATTCCAGCAGCGACTTGTTTCTCTGGCTGGTTCATATGATAAAGTAAAATATCCCCAGGCTTTGCTCTTTGTGCTGAGCTTAACATTTCTTGTACTGAATAGGTGGCTCCAGCATCCCCCAGAATCGAAAAGTTTACGGCTTTGACTCCTAGGTCATCTAAAACTTCTATGGCTATATCGTCGTAATAAGCCGTACCTGAACGAAATAATTTTGGTGATTTATAGATTAAACTTTCCATCTCTTTTTGTTGACCAAGTACTTCATGTAATACTTCTTCCAGGTTAAGAGTTCCAGAAATCCCATATACTGATTCTCCTGTGGTAGAGAGTGGCTTATGTTCCATACCATGATTTTGGAGATTAAGAAAAGAAATTTTGGAAAGTTCAAGAAAGAATTCCTCATTAGCCTTCATCCATCGGGCATTAATAAATAAAGTGGCTGGAATTTCTTCTTGAATTAAATATGCTATTAACTCTTCATCTACCTCAGAGCCATGTTTTCCACCACAGGCATCAAAGGTCAAGGCGAGAATTTTCTCTTGCGTCTTAATTCTGGTATAAACACCCAGAATATTCTCTCCAAAAAATAAAGGTTCCTTATCAGCATATTTAGCCATGATTTTCAAAATCTTCTCATCTAAGTCAGATTCTGTTTCTTCTTGATTTTGATTTGGTAACTCTACATTTAAGCTTCCTTCTCTGGGTTCAGTTTGTATTTCAATATTTTCCTGATTTATTTCTTCATTATTTATAGGATTAGAGTCCTTTTCAGTAGAGCAGCCAGTAATTGCCATGGACAATATTAGAATTATTAAAATAAAATTTTTACTCATTCTTATCCTTCCATTTTAAAATACTCTTCATTCTTAGTTTCAAAGGTCCAATAGTATTTTAGCATCTACGTAGGCAGCTATTCCCTCAGCAACTTTCTTAGCTTCTTTCATTGCTCTAACCACAGTGGCAGGTTCATGCACTACATCTCCGCCAGCAAATACTCCTTTTAAGGTGGTCATGCCATAAGGCTTCTCTCTGGTTATGACATACCCTTTATCACTTACTTCTATACCTTGGGTGGTAGATACTATCCTTTTGGCTGGTCGACTTCCGATGGCTACTAAGACAGCATCTGCCCTGTAAATGGCTTCTCCTTCTTCAGTCATAACTTTAAGCCCGGTTACTTGCCCATTATCACCAATATATTCTAAAGGTGTTGTATTAAAAGAGAATCTCACATTTTCTCTTAATGCATCTTCGTATTCAATATCTAAAGCCGGCATGTCTTTTTGAGATCTTCGATAAACCACTGTTACATCTGCTGCACCAATTCTAATCGCCGTTCGAGCAGAGTCCATGGCCACATTTCCTGCACCAATAACAATAACATGGTCACCTTCTTTTACAATGACTTCATCAATGCCTAACTTACCTTCATTGGCCAACATTGAGGTTCTTAAGAAATATGAAGAAAGCTCAATTCCTTTTAGTCCTTTTCCAGGAAGATCTAAACTATTGGATACGTTAGTCCCAGTCCCTATAAAAACGGCATCAAAACCATGTTTAAAGAGAGAGTCTAATGTAAAGTCCTCTCCTGCAACCACGCCTGTTTCAAAATTCACACCATAGGATTCTATTTTTTTAATTTCTCGTCTAACTACATCTTTTTGCAATCTGAAATCTGGTATTCCATAAAGGAGAATCCCACCAGGCTCTTCTAGAGCTTCATAAACTACCACATTAAATCCTTCTTTGGCTAAATCACCTGCAATGGTTAAACCTGCTGGTCCTGATCCAATAACCGCCACTTTCCCTCTGGTTTTTCTTGGTATTTTTTCACTTTTTAGTTTCATGCTATGATCAAAATCTGCTACAAAACGTTCTAATTTCCCAATTTTAATCTCTTTTCCAGCTTTTCTTAAAATGCAGTGCCCTTCGCATTGAAGATCATGTGCACACACTCGACCACAAATCGCAGGTAGATTGCTTTTTCGTCCGATTATTTCACTGGCTTCTCCAAAATTTCCTTTTGCTATTTCTTGAATAAATTCTGGAATATAATTATTAATAGGGCAACCTACTACACAAGTTGGATTTTTGCAGTTTAAGCATCTTTTTGCTTCTTTCACTGCCTCTTCCATAGTATATCCCTTATCACTATCGATAAGATAAAGTCCATTAAGTTCCATATTGTTTCTCCTCTATTACAAGTAATTCAGTTTCTAATTAACATATTTGCACTTTAATTGTATCTATCATTGTTCTATTTTGTCATGATTGATATTTATTGTCAATTATTAGACTTAACTTTTAAATTTTCCTAAGAAAAGACGATAAAAAAAGCCTTGAGCGTTAGCTCAAAGCTTAGTGTAACTGGCGACGACCTACTTT
>LFRM01107938.1_pt1 | contig 17891 bp, 18 predicted proteins | sample 618341 | NCBI WGS metagenome assembly LFRM01 (sample SAMN03654438, study PRJNA283298) | anaerobic digester metagenome | isolation source: pool of bioreactors CSTR01a, CSTR02a, and CSTR03a thermophilic anaerobic... | place: Denmark: Kgs. Lyngby | collected 2014-05-21 | reverse complement strand
TTTTATTCATCGAATAAAATAGAGCATAGTGGTCATAATTTATGTATTAGTATGCCAACAACCGCTCCCGTAAGAAAGTATGCCGCTCTTCAAAATCAGAAGTTAATTCAAAAATATTATATTGATAAACAAAAAATTAGTGATCGTGAGGTTTATATGCTAGAAAAAGAATTAGCAAATGTCACTGATTATTTAAACGATAAAAACAGATTGATAAATGAATATCTAGAAGAGTACAAGTATGGTGTTAAACATTATAAGTGCAAAAAATAAAGTTTGACAAATATAAAATATATGATAAAATTAAGTTATCTAAAAACTTTGATTAGGACACGATTACTAATATTTTATTTTAAAGCAAGTTAGTGTTGATGGAAGACTAATAAATAAAATTAATAATTACTACCTAGGAGTTGGGCTAAGAAATTTGACCCCGGTAATGCCGTTATAAAATTAAGGTATAAAATAGGATGGTACCGCGTTAAGACGCTCCTTTAAAAAGGGGTGTTTTTTTATGAAAGGAAATGAATATGAAAAAATTACACAATGATCAAAATTATATTAAGTTGCGTGAAACCTTATTTAATTTAAAAGTAAAACAAGATTTATTAAAATTAGATAATATAGAAGAAGCATTAAAATTAGAAAAAGAAATACTAATCGTAAAAAAGGATTTGGCCAATTTGATGATGCAATCAAAAACAACTGAAACTTTAGTAGGAGGAAGAAACAAATGATTAATATAAAAGAAAATGAATTGTTAAATACACTTAACCATAGTTGTGCTCATTTATTAGCACACGCTGTTAAAAAATTATATCCAGGATCTTTATTTTGGGTAGGACCAGTAATTGAAGAAGGTTTTTACTACGACATTGATTTAGGAGATGAAGTAATTACTGAAGAGAAGCTTGTTGATATTGAACGTGAAATGAAAAAAATTGTTAAAAGCAATAAACTTATTAAACGTTTAGAATTAACTAAAGACGAAGCATTAAAAATGTTTGAAGAAGATCCTTATAAGATTGAACTAATAGAAAATATGGATCAAAAAGAAGTTATTACTGCCTATCAACAAGAAGATTTCGTTGATCTTTGCCGTGGTCCCCATGTAGAAAGTACTAAATTACTAAAATATTTTAAACTATTAAAAGTTAGTGGTGCTTATTATAAGGGAGATTCTAAAAACAAAATGCTTCAAAGAATCTATGGTATTTGTTTTAATAATGAAGAAGATTTAAACAAGCACTTAGAGTGGCTAGAAGATGCAAAGAAAAGGGATCATCGCAAACTTGGACGTGAATTAGAGCTGTTTATGATTAGTGAATATGGACCTGGTTTTCCATTTTGGTTACCTAATGGAATGATCTTAAGAAAAACTCTAGAAGATTATTGGTACCAAGAACATATTAAAGAAGGGTATAAATTTATTAATACTCCAATTATGCTAAGCCGTGAGTTATGGGAAACTTCAGGGCACTGGCATAACTATAAAGAAAACATGTATACATCTGTTATTGATGAAAAAGAATTTGCTATTAAACCAATGAATTGTCCAGGTGGTATGTTAGTTTATAAAAATAGTTTACATTCATATAAAGATTTTCCACTTCGTGTTGGTGAACTTGGACTTGTTCACCGTCATGAAGCAAGTGGAGCATTAAGCGGACTTTTTAGAGTTCGTAACTTTACTCAAGATGATGCTCATTTATTTATGACAGAAAATCAAATTGAAGAAGAAGTAATTAGATTAATTAATTTTATTGATCGTATGTATAAAGTGTTTAATTTAAATTATAATATTGAACTTTCAACTCGTCCAGAAGATAAATATATAGGGAAAATTGAAACTTGGGATATCGCGGAGAATAAGTTGAAAAATGCTTTAGTTAATGCCGGTAAAGAATATAAATTAAATCCTGGTGATGGTGCCTTTTATGGTCCTAAACTAGATTTTAAAGTAACTGACTCATTAGGCAGACCTTGGCAATGTGGTACTATTCAACTTGATATGCAAATGCCTGAAAGATTTGATCTAACTTATATTGATTCAGATGGTTCTAAGAAAAGACCAGTCATGCTACACCGTGTTATTTATGGATCATTAGAAAGATTTATTGGAGTTTTAATAGAACACTATGCAGGAGTTTTTCCAACTTGGTTGAGTCCTGTTCAAGTAAATGTTATTCCAGTTAATAATGAATATCATTTAGAAGACTCTAAAAACATTTATGACTTACTATTAAATAATAATATTCGTGTAAGTTTAGACAGCCGTGATGAAAAACTAAGTTATCGCATGCGTGAAAGTCAAATTAAAAAGTTCCCGTACTCAATTATAATAGGAGATAAAGAAATTGAAGGTAACTTGATTAGTTATCGCAAGCATGGAAGCAATGATACTGTTACTGTAAAACAAGATGAATTTATAAAACTTATAACTGAAGAAATTAAAAACAAAAGATAAAGATTAAAATCACACTAGTTGTGATTTTTTTTGTAATATTTTTGAGTTGTCCTAATATAATATATTAGATATCACTAGGAGGGTAAAAATGATTAATAAAAAGGGTATATGGTTTCTTACTTTGTTTAGTTTAATTTTAGTGTTAAGTGTCTATTATATAACTATGCCATCAGAGCTGTTATTAATGAACTCAATTAAACAAAATGAAGATAAAAATTCAGTAGAGAAAACCGATGATGTTATGCAATTAAAATTTAATAGTTATATATTTAGTGATGAGGTTAATGAACAAATATTAGAAGAAGTAATATATACCATATGTTTATCAATTAAGGACAATTATAATGTAGAAGAAGTGGTAATAGAAGTAGAAAACAAGGAAATAACTAAAAAAATGTTAAAAACTATTGAATAATAAAGAAGTTTGTTGTATACTTATAATGTTCTTTTGAACATGTTGTCCTCGTAGCTCAGTTGGATAGAGCAATGCCCTTCTAAGGCATCGGTCGGGCGTTCGAATCGCTCCGAGGACGCCATAATATGAAAACAACCCTTGATTTACAAGGGTTTTCTTATGTTTAAATATATTTAGGCACTAATTAGGTTCTATTTTAAACTATTTACTAATACATTTATATTAATTTTATAAATATTTATCGATTTAATAGAAAATTCATAAGCTTTTTAAATAAAATATTCCAAGTACTTGAATAAATAAATGAGCATCATCTTGAGTAAAGTTACGAACTCTAAAAAGTCCGCTTAATGCTCCACTTGCTTCATGACGGTGAACAAGTCCAAGTTCACCAACACGAAGTGGAAAATCTTTATATGAATGTAAACTATTTTTATAAACTAACATACCACCTGGACAATTCATTGGTTTAATAGCAAATTCTTTTTCATCAATAACAGATGTATACATGTTTTCTTTATAGTTATGCCAGTGCCCTGAAGTTTCCCATAACTCACGGTTTAGCATAATTGGAGTATTAATAAATTTAGACAATTTAACCCTAAAACCTTTTGGTCAAGGACTTGGTACATTTGGTATGCCCGGCGATTATTCATCACCATCACGATTCATAAGAGCAGTGTTTCAAAAAACAAATGTTAAAATACCAGATACTACTTTGGATATAATAAATACGTGTTTTAATACTATAAAAACAGTTAGTATTCCTAAAGGAATTGTCATAACAAACAGGGGTACTGATGACTATACTCAATATACAACTTTTATAAATGTAGCGACTGGTGATTATTATTTTAATAGTTATAACAACAATCAAATTTTAAGAGCAAATATTAACTCAAGTAATTCATCTGTAGTTGTTTCCCTTGGAAAAATAAAAAGATCATCAACTTTTGAAAACATATAATGAAGCACCTTTTACAAGGTGTTTTTTTTGTTTTACAAATTCTTAACATATGATTTATTGCAAATCGTTAGTTAAAATGATAATATGGACTTAACTATATAAGATGTGGAGGTAGAATATGAAAAAACGAGGATTTACATTAGTAGAGTTGCTAGCTGTTATAGTAATAATAGGAATAATTGCCTTAATTGCTGTTCCGAGTGTAATTAAATCTATAAATAATTCCAAAAAAAACAATTTTCTAAACTCAGCAAATGGATTGTTTAAAGCGGCAAAGACAGATTATTCTTATAGATCAATGGACGACTCTATATTAATTGAAGTAGTGTATACATATAAAGATGGGGTTGAAACATCATCTCCAAGCGGTTATAAATTAGAATATGACGGTGACAAACCTCAAAACGGGACAATTATTATAACACCCGAAGGAGGAGTTGCTTTATCTATACATAATGGAAGTTATTGTGTAGAAAAAGATTATAAAGATAAGGTAATGGCAATATCTGAAAAATCATTAGATGAATGTGAAATCGATGTTCCCACTTTAATGAAAGTCCCAATATCAGGCTGGCAGGTCCCATTTTTAAATGGTCCTATTACGACTGATCAAATCGAAAGTATTGAGTTTGTAACAACTAATGCTGTCCCAAGTGACACTGGTACTTGTTTTTGGGATGTATCAAGTAGACAAAATCAAAGTGTAATGGCTTGGTGCCGTGATGTTGATGGTAATAGTCTATATGAAGTAACAATTGGTGGGAAGGATGACGTAGTGTACGCTAATCCAGACTCATCAGAATTATTTATGTCACTAGGTAACTTAACTAGTATTGATTTAACTAATTTAGACACTTCAAAAGTAATTGATATGTCATACATGTTTGCTTATGTGACTGAGTTAACCTATTTAGATTTAAGTAGTTTTGATACCAGTAAGGTAATGAATATGACACATATGTTTTCGGAGATGGAAGATTTACAAAGTTTAAATATAAGTAGTTTTGAAACCAAAAATGTAACAGATATGTCCAACATGTTTTCGTATATATATAATATTGAAACATTAGATTTAAGTCACTTTAATACTTCAAGAGTCACAGATATGTCAGATATGTTTAATTATATGAGAAATTTAACTAGTATAAATTTAAGTAATTTTGACACCTCAAATGTAACTAATATGTCTAGTATGTTTGAAGAAACAGGTTTGCTTACACTAGATCTGAGCAATTTTGACACTTCAAATGTAACTGATATGAATGGTATGTTTTACTGGACAGATATATCAAATTTAGATTTAAGCAGCTTTAACACCTCCAAAGTCACGGATATGTCATATATGCTTGGGTCGCCTTATATTTCTAATCTAGATGTGAGTAGCTTTGACACTAGAAATGTAACTAATATGAGCGGTATGTTTTCTGAGGTTGCCGTAGAAACTTTAAATTTGAGCAATTTTAACACTTCAAAAGTAACAAGTATGCATTATATGTTTTGGGACGCAATGAATTTAATTATTTTGGATCTTAGAAATGCTACATTTTCTAGTGTTGCTCCTGTTCCTACTATGCTTCAAGGTGTGCCAGTCGGAGTTACAATTTATACAAAGAATGCAACAACCCAATCATGGTTACGAACTCAGCACGCAACAGCTAATATTATAATTGCACAATAATTTCTTTGTTGAAATAATTAATTCAAAAAAGGTATTTTTAATCTTGCTAAATCATTAATATTAATATATAATTTATATAGACTTTAAGTCTATATATTTTTGTAAAACAGTTAGTCTAGGCTAACAATTGGAGGGATATACATTGAATACAATTTTAAATATAGAAAATTTACATGCAAAAGTAAATAAAGTTGATATATTAAAAGGAATAGATTTAACTATTAATGCAGGGGAAATACATGTAATTATGGGTACTAATGGGGCTGGTAAATCAACACTAGCATCAGTTATTATGGGTAACCCTAAATATGAAGTAGTTAGGGGTAATATAACATTTAATAACGAAGATTTATTAAAAATGAAAGTTGATGAAAGGGCGCGTGCTGGTGTTTTTTTAGCCATGCAATACCCAAGTGAACTATCTGGAGTGTCTAATGTTCAATTTTTAAAAAGTTCAATAAATTCAAAAAGAGATAAAGATAATCAAATCAAATTATTAGATTTTTATAAAACATTTAAAGAGAAAAGTGAACTTATGAAAATATCTGATACTTATGCAAGCCGTTCTGTTAATGAAGGTTATAGCGGTGGTGAAAAAAAGAAAAATGAAATTTTTCAAATGCTTATGTTAGAACCAAAATTAGTTATGTTAGATGAAATTGATTCAGGACTAGATATTGATGCAATCAAAACTGTTGGAACTAACGTTAATAAATATTTTAATGAACATAAAAAAGATACATCCATTTTAATTATTACGCATTATCCAAGATTATTAGAGTATATTAACCCTGATTTTGTCCATGTTCTTCATAATGGAAAAATTATTAAAACAGGGGATTATGAGCTTGCTAAAAAATTAGAAAAAGATGGTTATGATTGGATTATAGAAAAATAAGGTGAAGTATGATAATTGATCAAATAATACAAACAAGTAAAGTTAGCCCCAACGTCATAACTATCGATAAAAATACTAATCTTATTAGTATTACTGAAAGTGGTAATTACCACTTTGTTTATAATGATGATTTTAATGAAACTAATAGAGTAAATGTTAATGTTTCAAAAAACATTGATGTAAATATATATGAATACTATAATATTTCAAAAAAAGATTCTGAAGTTTTATTAGATATTAATTATGACATTTTAGAAAACTCAAATGTTTTTAACATTAATATTAATAATAATATAAAATTAGAAATAAACAAAAAAACTAATTTTAATCTTTCAACTAATTCTAAACTTAATACTTACAGTTTAGAACTTGGAAATAATGCAACAACTAAATATAATATAAACTTAAATAAAGAAGGAAGTACCGTTAACTTCAATTTAATGACTTATGCTGATAATGATATTAACCAAATTCACGAAGTTAATATTAATCATTTAGCACCACATACTAGTTCTGTTATGAATAATCATGGTGTTATAAATAATAAATCTACTTGTGAGTTTGATGTTAAAACTTTTATTAAAAAAGGTTGCACTAAATCAGATGCTCATCAAGCGAGTAAAATACTAACATTAAACGATAAATGTATCTCTAAAATAAATCCTCAATTGTTAATTGATGAATATGATGTTGTAGCTGGACATGCCGCATCATGTGGTCATGTAAATGACGAAATAATGTATTATATGCAAAGCAGAGGTATTAATAAGATGCGAGTTAATCAATTAATTGCTATTGGTAATTTGCTTAAAAATGTACCGGTAGATTTAACTGAAGTAGTAATAAAAGAAATAGAAAAGAGGATTATTCATGAATAAATATCGTAAAGATTTTCCAATGCTTAATCAAGATTATATTTATTTTAACAATGCTTCAACATCATTAAAACCACAAGTTGTTATTGACCAGTTGGTTGATTACTATACTAATTATAGTGTTAATACTAATCGTGGTGTTGATACTTTAGGATATCAAGTAACTGAAAAATATGAGTTAGTTAGAAATAAAGTTGCTCATTTTATTGGTTGTGATAAAGACGAAGTTATTTTTACAAGAGGTGCAACTGAAAGTTTGAATTTAGTGGCTCACTCGTTTGGTAATTTAATTATTAACGAAGGTGATGAAATAGTTATCTCAGCCATTGAACACCACGCCAACTTTATTCCTTGGCAAGAACTATGTCATAAGTTAGGTGCTAAACTATTATTTGTTCCAACCACTAAAGATGGAATAATAAAGCCTGATGATCTTCTTGAAGTAATGACCAATAAAACAAAAATGGTTGCTTTAAATCACGTTTCAAATGTAATGGGTGGTGTTAACAACTTACTTGAATTATCAAAAATAGTGCATAAGTTTAATGCTTATATCGTCGTTGATGGAGCTCAAGGAATAGTTCATGAAGAAATTAATTTACATGAGTTAGATATTGATTTTTATGCCTTTTCAGCCCATAAAATGTATGGACCAATGGGTGTTGGAGTTCTTTATGGAAAGCATGAATTGTTAAAAAAAATGTCCCCAATTATGTTTGGTGGCGAAATGATTGATACAGTGACAAAAGAAAAAACAACTTACAAAGAAGCTCCATATAAATTTGAAGCAGGAACAATGATGATACCAGAAGTTATCGGATTTGGTGTTGCAATTGATTATATTAATAAAATTGGAAGAACAAATATAAATGATTATATTAAAGAATTAAGAAATTATTTAGTAGAAAAATTGTTAAAAGAAATTCCTGATATTGAAATATATAATGTAAACAATATAAACTCTAGTTTAGTAACATTTAACATTAAAAATATTCATGCCCATGATGTAGCATCATTACTTGATAAAGAAAAAATAATTGTTAGAGCAGGTCATCATTGTGCTGAACCATATATGAATGAATTAAATTTAGTTTCTACGGTTAGAGTTAGTTTAGCGCTTTATAACAATCACGAAGAATGTGATAAATTAGTAGAAGTTTTAAAGAAAGCAGGTGATTATATCGATGTCTTATTTTAATGATGAACAAATGCACCGTGAAATTATAATGGATCATGTCAAAAACCCTCGTAATATTAAAGATGCAAGTGATAACTATAAAATGACTCATTTAAAAAACCCATCATGTGGCGATGAGTTGACCTTATTCGTTCTTTATGATGAAGATAGTGATATAGTTAATGACATAACTTACAATGTAAGTGGTTGTTCTATTTGCTGTTCTAGTGTATCAATGATGAGTGAATTATTAATTGGTAAGAATAAGAAAGAACTAAATAACATAGTTAATAATTTTAATAATATGATTACCGGTGAAAAATATAATCCTGAAGTTTTAGGCGATGCCATAAGTTTAAAAGGAGTTGTCAATGTTCCTCCAAGAATTAAATGTGCAACACTTGGTTACAAAGCATTTATGGAAGTGATGAGTGGGAACCATGAGTAACGATTATAAATATGGGTTTAATGATGGTGATATTGGTGTTTTAAAACTAGAAAAAGGCTTAACAGAAAAAATCGTTCGTGAAATATCAACTTTAAAAAATGAACCTAATTGGTTACTCGAATATAGATTAGAAGCATATCAAAACTTTTTAAAAATAACAAATCCTAAATGGGGAGTAGATTTAAATACTATTGATTTAGATGATATCTATTATTATTTAAAAGCAAGTTCAAATGTTGAGCAAAATTGGGAAAAAGTTCCAGAAACTATTAAAAATACTTTTGATAAAATTGGAGTAATCGAAGCTGAAACTAAATACTTGTCGGGAATTGCTACCCAATATGAATCAGAAGTTGTTTATCATAATTTAGAAAAAGAGTTAACTGAAAAAGGAGTGATCTTTTTAGACACTGACACTGCTATAAAACAGTATCCTGATTTAGTAAAAGAATATTTTGGCAAACTAGTTCCTAATAATGATAATAAATACGCAGCTTTAAATGGTGCTGTTTTCTCAGGAGGATCAGTTATCTATGTTCCTAAAGGAGTTAAATTAGATAAACCATTACAGTCATATTTTCGAATAAACTCTGATAAAATGGGACAATTTGAAAGAACAATAATTATCGTTGACGAAGGTGCTGATTTAACTTATGTTGAAGGATGTACCGCACCAACTTATTCAAATAATTCATTACATGCAGCTGTTGTTGAAATATATGTTAAAAAAGGTGGAAGATGTAGATATACAGCTATTCAAAACTGGTCTAACAATGTTTACAACTTAGTTACTAAACGTGCCGTTTGTGAAGAAGGCGCTATTATGGAATGGATTGACGGAAACATCGGATCAAAAGTTAACATGAAATATCCCGCTATTATTTTAAAGGGAGAAGGTTCCGTTGGAACAACCATTTCAATTGCATTGTCAGGTGAGGATCAAATACAAGATGCTGGTGCTAAAATGATTCATTTAGCGCCCAACACAAGTTCTAATATAATATCAAAATCAATTTCAAAAAATGGGGGTAACTCTACTTATCGTGGACTTGTATATCATGATCCAAAAGCTACTAATGCAAAAACAAATGTTCAATGCGATACATTAATATTAGATGAACAATCAAAGTCAGATACAATTCCACTTAATGTTATAAAAAATGGAACTTCAACTTTAGAACACGAAGCTAAAGTATCAAAAATATCTGAAGAACTTCTATATTATATAACAAGCCGAGGACTTACAGAAGCCGAAGCAAATGAAATGATTATCATGGGATTTATTGAACCCTTTACTCGCGAATTACCAATGGAATATGCAGTTGAACTAAATCAACTGTTAAAAATGGAGATGGAGGGGTCAATTGGATGATAAACAATTTAACAGCCTCTCAAACTGATTATTTAAAAGCTATTTATTTAATATCTTTAAAAGGCGAAGTAAAAGTAACTAAAATAGCTGAATATTTAAATTATAGTAAGCCAAGTGTTATTAGAGCTCTTAAAAATTTAAGAGATATAAAACTAATAACTTATGAAAACCAAGGCTTGATTAAAGTGACAAATAAAGGTAAACTATATGCCAAGGACATAATCAGAAGAGACAATGTACTAAAAAAGTTTATGATTGATATTTTAGGCGTTGATCAAGAACAAGCTGCCGTTGATTCTGAAAACATGAAGCACGCAATATCTTGTTATACAATAACTAAACTAGAAGAATATATAAAAAAAGTTTTAGATATTCAAGATGATGAAATTGAAGAAGAAGACTGTGTGTATGATTGTAATAGTGAAGTATGTGCAAGTTGTGGAAGATTTATGGAAAACAAGTAGAAAAACAATTATAAGATATGTATAATATAATTGAAGTATGGAGGAAATAAAAATGAAAAAAATAAAAATATTGTTGTTATTAACATTAGTACTTTTAGTAGGTTGCAGTAAAAATGTATGGACTGAAACAGAAGATTCACTTAAATTTAAAAAAGAATTTGAAAATTTAAACAACACTAAAAATAGTAGTGGAAATGAATATTTAAATATAAATATTGCAAGTGCTAATCCAATTAAATATTTAACGATTGAAGAAACACTTGAATTTTTAGACAGTGGTTCTGGTATCCTATATTTTGGAAGACCAGGCTGCCCTTATTGCCGTTCAACAATTAATGCCTTGTTTGATTTTGCCAAAGAAAATGATGTTGAGACAATTTACTATTATAATCCCGAAGAAATAAGAAAAGAACAAACGACAGAATACAAAATTATATTAGAAAAACTTGATGAATTTTTAAAGGTAGATACATCAAATCAAAACGAAGAAGATGAAGATTTTGACCCGACCTTAAAAAGACTTTCTGTACCTGATGTTTATTTCATAAGTAAAGGACAAGTTATTGGACGTCATAATGAAAATAGATCAGATTTTAAAGGTGATTTAAGAAAAGAACAAACATCTGAACTAAAGAAAATTTATAGTGATTTATATAGTGATTATATTGATGCTCAATCAGTTTGTGATGAAGAATGTTAAACGGAAGTAAAAATTATATGGAAAAAATATATAATAAATTAGTAAGAGATAAAATTATTGATATAATTATTGCTGATAATGAGAAACCTATTTATTATCAATTGTCTAATGAAGAATATTGGTTTTATTTAATTGAAAAAGATAAAGAAGAACTGGAAGAAGTAAAAAATGCAACAAGTAATGAAGAAATTAAAAAAGAACTTGCTGATAAATTAGAAATTATTAGAGCCATGGCTGAATATATTGGATATAATTTAAATGATATTTTAAATGAAGCGGATATAAAAAGAGAAAAACGTGGCGGTTTTGATAAAAGATTATTTCTAGAAAAAACAATAAAATAACTAATTAAACTTGATATTTAAAATCAAGTTTTCTATTTAACTCATTAACTTTTAAGAAATTAAATGCTATAATAACTATGGAAGGTGAATTATGTACAGGAATAATAAAGTTTTTATTTTAGGTATGGCAAGAAGTGGTTATGAAGTAGCAAAAATTCTTTTAAAAAGGGATAATATGGTTGTAATTACTGATGCTAAAGAGCAAAATGAAGAACACGTAAACGAACTAAAAGAATTAGGCGCGACAGTAATTATTACAAAGGAACCTGGGGAATTATTAAATGATACATTTGATTATGTAGTTAAAAATCCAGGAATTACTTATGAACACGAATGTATTAAAAAAGCTGAAAATTTAAAAATAACAGTTGTTAATGAAATGGAAGTTGCTTACAATTTATTACCGAAAGATGTTAAAGTTGTTGGTATAACTGGTTCTAATGGAAAAACAACAACCGCTACATTAACTTTCGAATTAATTAAAGAAACAGGTAGAAAAGTTCATTTAGGAGGAAATATTGGTGTTCCTTTTTGTGCAATGCTTGACAAAATAGAAGAAGGGGATATTATTGTCCTTGAGATTTCCGCTCAACAATTACATGATTTTAAAAATTTTAAATCAAACATTGGAATCCTAACTAACTTAACAGAAACTCATATTGATTTCTTTAAAACCTATGAAAATTACGTTAACCATAAACTAATGTTATTTGATAATTCAGATGAAAATGATATGGCTATTATTAATTTGAAAGATAAAGACACAGTAGGAGATGTAAGCCCAAACAAAATTTATTTTTCAAGTGACTTAAAAGGTGATTGTCATATTTATAACAATATTATTTATTATAACGATGAAGAAATTATAAACATAAATGATATTAGAGTTAAAGGAAATCATAATTATGAAAATATTATGTGTGCCATTATTGCTGCAAAAGAATTTGGTATAACAAATCCTTTGATTAAAGAAGTTTTAAATAAATTCAGTGGAGTTGAACATCGCCTTGAGTATGTTAAAAAATTAAATAATCGTGAGTTTTATAATGATTCAAAATCAACCAATGTTGTTTCAACACAAGTAGCACTTTCATCATTTAAAACACCAATTATTTTATTACTAGGTGGACTTGACCGAGGTCACTCTTTTGATGAATTAGAAAGTTATCTAACTCATGTAAAAGGAATTGTTTCATTTGGTGAAACTAAAAACAGAATCAAAGAATTTGCGGATTCATTAAATATTGATGTTATTGTTGTTGATAAACTAAGTGAAGCTACTAAGGTTGCCTATAATTTATCAGATGAAGGAGACACAATATTATTAAGTCCAGCATGCGCTTCATGGGATCAATATCCTGATTTTGAGACCCGTGGTCGTGATTTTAAAAAAGCAGTTGAAGACTTAATATAAAAAACTAATTATAAAATGTAGGGCAACTTACATTTTTTTAAAACCAATTATATAGTGGTTTACACTTAAACAACTTTATTTTACAAGCCACATTGATTAATTTATAATGTTAAAGTATAATAAATGTTAGATTAGAGGAGATAGATAAAATGAAAATAGCAAACATAATAGGAAGAGAAATATTAGATTCAAGAGGAAATCCAACTGTTGAAGTAGATGTTATTTTAGAAAATGGTATTGTAGGCCGTGCTAGTGTCCCATCAGGTGCATCAACAGGTTCAAAAGAAGCTTTGGAACTTCGTGATAATGAAGCGAGATATCTAGGTAAAGGTGTCTTAAAAGCCGTTAGTAATATTAATAATATTATAAAGCCAAAACTAATTGGATATGATGTGTCAGCTCAAGAACTGATTGATAAAACATTAATTGAATTAGATGGTACACCAAATAAAAGTAATTTAGGAGCAAATGCAACCTTAGGCGTTTCATTAGCAACTTTAAAAGCAGCAGCAATTTATCACAATAAGCCACTATATCGTTATCTTGGCAATGGTACAATATTACCAGTTCCAATGATGAATATTATTAATGGTGGTGCTCATGCTGATAATAATTTAGATTTTCAAGAATTTATGATTATTCCACAGGCTAAAACAATTAAAGAACGTGTAAGAATTGGTGCTGAAGTTTTCCACACCTTAAGAAGTGTCTTAAAAAATAGAGGATATAATACAGCAGTTGGTGATGAAGGTGGATTCGCACCTAATCTAAAAAGTAATCGTGAAGCTTTAGATTTAATTTGTAAAGCAATTACTGAAGCTGGTTATCAACTAAAAGAAGATGTCGCACTTGCACTTGATGTAGCAGCAAGTGAATTTTATGAAAATGGTAAATATTTATTGAAAAGCGAGAATAAGGAATATTCCAATGCTGAATTGATAGATTATTATGTTGAATTAGTAAATGATTACCCAATTATTTCAATTGAAGATGGTCTTCATGAAACTGATTATGATGGTTTTAAATTATTAACTGATAAACTAGGGAACATTCAATTAGTTGGTGATGATTTATTTGTTACTAATAAAGAAATATTTGTTGACGGCATAAATAAAGGAATTTGTAATTCAATATTGTTAAAAGCCAATCAAATTGGTACTGTAACCGAAATGTTAGAAACAATTGATATAGCTAAAAAGAACAATTATAAAACAGTAATTTCGCATCGTAGTGGAGAAACTGAAGATACTTTTATAGCTGATTTTGCTGTTGGACTTAATCTCGGTCAAATAAAAACTGGATCATTATCAAGAGTAGATCGTGTTAGTAAATATAATCAATTAATAAGAATTGAAGAAGAACTAGAAAAATAAAAATTGAAAGTAAGCAAAAACTTCCACTGTTAACTATGGAAGTTTTTAATTGAAGAAACAATATATGTATGCTATAATTAAACCATAAGATCAGGGAGGTAAAACATGGCTAAAAAGAAAAAGAAGAAAGAAACTAAAAAGAAGAATATCGGCTATTATACCGAATTAATGGGTCTTCTTTATATAGTTACTGCCCTATTAGGGCTAGGGACTCACGGTACTGTAGGTAAACTAATAACTTCTTTTGCAGTATTTTTAGTTGGAACATGGTACTATGTTTTAATAGCTATTGTTTTCATTATTGGTGTTTATATGATGGTGAAAAGGGAAAAACCAAACTATTTTACCTCTAAATTATTAGGGTTTTACATTATCGTTACTGCAGTATTATTGTTTTCTCATTTAAATTATATAAAAAATACTGACCTAAAAAATTTAGATATTATCACAGATACCATAAAAAATTTTATGTCTTCAATAAATGGAAATGGAATCATTCAAGGTGGCGGGATTCTAGGATCTGTTTTTGCAATGCTTAGTGTAAAATTATTCGCGCAAGAAGGAACAGTCATTGTTGCATGGACATTATTAATTTGCGGAATAATTATGTTTACAGGAATTACAATTTCAGATATTGTTACAAAAATTATTAAAAAAGTTAAAGATACAAAAAATAAATTTAAAAAGAATAAAATGGAAGAAGATATTGAAAAAGCAGAACAAGAATTTGAAAAAGATAGTAAGATAGTTATTACTAGTGTTGATGATTTAATAAAAGTTCCTGATAATCAAAATCATGAAAAAGATAAAATCCCGGTTATTGAAAAAATAGAAGAAGAACCAGAAAGTCCAGGAGAATATATCTTTCCACCAATTAATCTTCTATCACCCGCAATTAAAAACAAAGGAAACGACAATCATTTGGAAGTTAAAGAAAAGGTTAAATTACTAGAGCAAGCTTTAACTGATTTTGATATACATGGTAAAGTGGTGGCCATTAATATTGGTCCTGCTGTTACTCAATATGAACTTGAAATTAAAGCGGGAACAAAAGTTAATAAAATTCTAAGTATCCATAGAGAAATAGCTCTAGCACTTGCTGCTAAGGATGTTAGAATTCAAGCTCCAATTCCAGGAAAAAGTACAATTGGAATTGAACTTCCAAATAAAAATATCTCACCAGTTACTGTTAGAGAAGTATTAGAACAAGTTCCTAAAAAACTGGACTCATCTAAACTTATTGTGACACTTGGTAAAAACATAAAGGGAGATTCAATTTATTTTGATATTAATAAAACACCTCACTTATTAGTGGCAGGTGCAACAGGTAGTGGTAAATCGGTTTGTATTAATAGTATGATCGTGTCAATTTTAATGCGTACTAAACCGGATGAAGTAAAACTATTATTAGTCGATCCTAAAAAAGTTGAATTAAGTATGTATAACTGTGTTCCTCATTTAATTAACCCAGTTGTAACAGATCCAAGGCTTGCTAATACCGCTCTTAAAAAAATAGTGGTTGAAATGGAAAGACGTTATGAATTATTTAGTGATAGTGGAACTAAAAACATTGCTGGTTACAACATGTATATTGAAAAGAAAAATGAAAAACTAGATGATGGTAGTAAAATTAAACCTTTACCATATATTGTCGCTATTATTGATGAGTTAGCAGATTTAATGTTAGTAGCTGCCAAAGAAGTAGAGGATTCAATTTTAAGAATTACTCAAATGGCAAGAGCTGCAGGAATTCATCTAATTGTTGCAACTCAAAGGCCTTCTACAGATGTTATTACAGGATTAATAAAAGCTAACATTCCATCTAGAATTTCTTTTGCAGTTAGTAGTAGCATTGATTCAAGAACAATATTAGACATGTCTGGTGCTGAAAAACTTTTAGGTAAAGGAGATATGCTATTTCTTCCAATGGGTGAAAATACACCGATGAGAGTTCAAGGTACATACATATCAGAAGAAGAAATAAAAGCGGTTGTTGATCATACAATATCACAACAAAAAGCAAAATATGATACAACCTTTTTAATGACCGAAGAAGAAATGGGTGCTACAACGATGGTTGATGAGCGTGATGCAAGTGAAGAACCTCAATATAACGAAATAGTAGAATTTGTTATTAGAGAAGGACGAGCAAGTACTTCCCTTATTCAAAGAAGATTTCGTTTTGGATACAATCGTGCAGCTAGAGTTATTGACTTAATGGAAGAACGAGGAATAATCGGTCCTAGTAATGGTTCAAAACCTCGAGAAGTATTAGTAGAATTTGATTCAAACAATCAAGACGATAATTAAAACAGAAAGATTTTTCTGTTTTTTTGCGCAAAAAAACAAAACTATTTCTAGTTTTGTTAACCATCTTTTCTTTTTGCGTTATTAGAGTCGATAATTTCGTCATTTAGATTATTTTTGAATGTTATCGTATAATTACAAAATGTTGCAATTTTTTCAATAGATTCAAACGTCGGTTGCCGGTAGCCCCTTTCCCAACCACTAAGTGTTGTTTGAGAGATTAATAGCTTATCCGCTAATGTTTTTTGACTGAAATTATTATCTAAGCGCATTTTTTTCAAGATTGTTCCAATCATAAAATACCACCCATTAACATTATGACACAAGAAAAACAAAAAATACGATTTTAGTGCAAAAAGTGTTGAAAAAGTTTCATTTTGTAGTCGTAATCACATAATGATTAACTATTAATTAAAAAAATTAACAATTAGGTAAAGTCGGATTGAAATATAAAATAAAGTATGTTAATATAAAGTTAACAATACAGAGAAGGAAGTAGGATTTTATGAACAAAAAAGGATTTACATTAATTGAGCTTCTAGCAGTAATAGTAATATTAGCTTTATTGTTATTAGTAACAATACCAACAATAGGAAATCTAATAGAAGAAGCAAGAAAAGGAGCGTTCTTAAATACAGGCTATTCGATTGTAAGAGCAGGAGCATATTATTATTCAAAAGATCGCCCAGAATCTGATAGGGTTTTTGATTTGGTGAATAATAATGTAATACCATATAGAAGAGGTAATTTAACTAAAGGGCAATTAAATTTTGATGATAACGGGAATGTTGCGCTAGCAATATGGAATGGTAAATATTGTGTAGCAAAGAGTCACGATAGTGAAGAACTTATAATTGTTGAAAGTAAAGATGGAATTAAATGTAACATTGAAAATATAGGAGAGATAAAAGACCCGGGTGGAACAGGATACTCATGTGAGAATCCTGGAAAAATAGTCCCAACAGAAGAAAAGTATTTTACATTTAATCAAG
>LFRM01154870.1_pt1 | contig 17901 bp, 18 predicted proteins | sample 618341 | NCBI WGS metagenome assembly LFRM01 (sample SAMN03654438, study PRJNA283298) | anaerobic digester metagenome | isolation source: pool of bioreactors CSTR01a, CSTR02a, and CSTR03a thermophilic anaerobic... | place: Denmark: Kgs. Lyngby | collected 2014-05-21 | reverse complement strand
TGGCTAAAGAAAAGAATCCGGACATCCTCCTTGAAGGTGAGCTGCAGGCTGATAGTGCACTGGTTCCCATAGTGGCAGCCTTAAAAGCACCGGACAGCAAAATTGCCGGTCATGCCAATTGCCTGATCTTTCCTGATCTGAATGCAGCCAATATTTCTTATAAACTGGTTCAGCGTCTGGGCAAGGCTGACGCCTACGGACCGATTCTGCAAGGCATTGCTAAACCGGTTAATGACCTTTCCCGTGGCGCCAGTACAGAAGATATTGTCGGTGTCGTAGCCCTTACCTGCGTGCAGAGTACTCAGGAAAGTGAAGAATAAAATAGTAATAATATTGAGGAGTAAATAATGAATATCTTAGTTATCAATTCCGGCAGCTCGTCCTTGAAGTATCAGCTACTTGATTTCGAGCATAAAGTTGTCATGGCCAAAGGGGTGTGTGAGCGTATCGGCATTGGCGGATCCTTATTCAGTCATTCGAACAGCAATGGCTACAAGATCGAAAAAGAAAAATTTGAAATGAAGGACCACAGAGACGCTGCTAAGCGCATGGTCGATGCTCTTTTAGACCCTGATCATCCAATTATAAAATCATTAAGCGAAATCAATGGTATTGGTCACCGTGTCGTACACGGCGGACCGATTTTCTCTGAGCCTGCCATCGTTACTGAGGAAGTAAAAGAATCTATCCGCCAGACATATGTTTGGGGACCCTTGCATAACCCCGCCAACATGATGGGAATAGAAGCTTGTGAGAAGCTTATGCCGGGAGTGCCGCAAGTCTGCGTTTTTGACACTGCATTTCACCAGACCCTGCCTCCGGAAGCCTATATGTATGGTCTGCCTTATCGTTACTATGAAAAACACCAGATTCGTCGTTATGGTTTCCATGGCACCAGTCATATGTTTGTGTCCAGGCGCTGTGCTGAGCTGAGCAAATTCAAGGCCAGCAGCTTGAAATTAGTCAGCTGCCATCTGGGTAACGGGTCTTCTTTTGCAGCAGTTAAAGGTGGAAAGTGCTTAGATACTTCGATGGGTCTGACTCCTCTTGCCGGCATTATCATGGGTACTCGCTGTGGTGATATTGACCCTGCAATCGTTCCTTTTATTGCTGAACTTGAAGGGATCTCCTGCAAAGATGTCGATAGAATTATGAACTCCGAAAGTGGTGTCAAAGGAATCTCCGGAGTAAGTTCAGATTTCCGCGATCTGGAAGCGGCTGCAGACGCCGGCAATGAGCGCGCGCAACTGGCCTTATCCATGTTCTACTATCAGGCAAGTAAAATCATTGCTTCTTACGCTGCTGTATTAAACGGGCTGGAAGCTATTGTATTTACAGCGGGGATAGGTGAGAATGATCCGAAAATGCGTCAGGCTGTTTGTGACAGATTGTCTTATCTGGGTGTCAGGCTGGATCCGGAAGCTAACCAGGTCAGAGGCAAAGAACGCAAAATTTCAGCTGAAGATTCTCAGGTAGAAGTTTTTGTTATCCCTACCAATGAAGAATTGTCCATTGCCAGACAAACCGTGGAAATGCTTGATTTGGATAAATGTTCGGTGACGGAAAAATCTCAGCACTAGTGTTACTGTGCTGTAATAAATTAATATAAATCAGATTGAGAGATGAACATGAGTAAAAAAGAAAAACTGGTTAAGGCTATCACATCGCGTGATAAAGATTTTTCGCAGTGGTATACCGATATTGTGACGCAGGCTGAACTGAGTTCTTACTCAGCAGTGCGGGGCTGCATGGTTGTGCGGCCGTATGCTACTGCCATGTGGGAATTGATCAGGGATAATCTGGACCGTCGCTTTAAAGAAACCGGTCACGAGAACGTTATCATGCCCATGTTTATCCCGGAAAGCCTCCTGCAAAAGGAAAAGGACCACGTTGACGGTTTCGCCCCTGAAGTTGCCTGGGTAACATATGGCGGCGAAGAAAAATTGTCTGAGCGTCTCTGTGTGCGCCCGACCTCGGAAGTCTTGTTTTGCGACCATTATTCCGACGTAATTGAAAGCTGGCGCGATTTGCCCAAACTGTACAATCAATGGGTTTCAGTTGTCCGGTGGGAAAAATCAACGCGTCCATTTCTGCGTACGCGGGAATTCTTCTGGCAGGAAGGTCATACTGCTCATGCAAGTGCAGAAGAGGCAATAAAAGAAACCAGAGATATTCTGGACCTGTATGCAAATTTCTTTGAAGAAACTCTGGCCATACCGGTGATTAAAGGTGTGAAAACCGAGAGCGAAAAATTTGCCGGAGCGGAAACAACCTATACAGTTGAGTCCATGATGTACGATGGCAAAGCTTTGCAGTCAGGGACTTCACATTACTTTGGTGATGGTTTTGCCAGAGTATTCAACATTCAATATACCGATCGGGATAACCAGCTGCAGTATGTGCATCAGACATCCTGGGGTGTTTCCAGCCGTTCAATCGGCGGCATCATCATGGTGCACGGTGATGACGACGGACTGGTACTGCCGCCGGCTGTAGCACCCATACAGATAGCGATTATTCCTGTTGCCCAGCATAAAGAAGGGGTTTTGGAGAAAGCCGCTGAAATCCATCAGCTCCTGAAACAAAGTTATCGTGTGAAGCTGGATGACAGTGACCGCATGCCCGGCTGGAAATTTTCAGAGTATGAGATGAAAGGCGTTCCTTTACGTCTGGAAATCGGTCCCCGGGATATTGAAAACAACAGCTGTGTTCTGGTGACCAGGGATAATCGTGAAAAAATAAATGTGCCCCTGAATGAACTTGAAGCAAGAATTCCCGTCCTGCTGACGGAGTATCGTCAGCGCCTGTTTGACAAAGCGAAAGCTCACCGCGAAGCTCATTTTTATACAGCCCACAGCAGTGAAGAGTTCTTTGATTTGCTGGAAAACAAAGCCGGCTTTGTTAAAGGCTGCTGGTGCGGCAGCGCCGACTGCGAGGCAGAGGTGAAAGAGCGTACAGGCGCGACTTCCCGTTGTATTACAGAAGATAAAACCAGTAGCAGCGACACGTGCTATGTATGCGGTAAACCTGCAAGCTGTAATGTTATCTGGGGGAAAGCCTACTGATGACTAAAACATACAATCGTGTAGCGAAGTCTGCTCCGATCGGTGTCTTTGACTCCGGACTGGGCGGGCTTACTGTTTTGCGCGAATTATTGAAACTCCTGCCCCGGGAAGACTTTGTTTATCTGGCAGATAACGCCAATGCACCATACGGTCGTAACTCACCGGCAACTGTACGTCATGACACTTTGAATAATGTAGATTTTTTCATGAGTCAAGGTGTTAAGCTGATCGTCTTTGCCTGCAATACCTCCAGCGCTATTGCTCTGGATGCGGCCCAGGAAAGAGCCGGCTCCCTGCCGGTCATCGGCGTAATCAATGACGGTATTAAAGCAGCCATGGAAGCATCTGCAGCCAGCAGTGATGCAGCAAAAATCGCCGTTCTTGCCACTGAAGCGACAGTTAACAACGGGATTTTTGCCCGAGAACTGCCCCGCGCTTTTACAGATAATAACTTGCCGGAACCGATCGTAATACAAGCGGCCTGCCAGGATTTCGTTCAGCTGGTAGAAGAGGGTAACTGGGAGGGACCGCTGGCAGAAGAGAGGGCAGAATACTACCTTGGCGGTATGAGAGAACAGGAAGAGCCCGACATAGCGATTCTGGCTTGTACGCATTTTCCATTTTTAGAAAATGTTATTCAAAAGTCACTGCCGAAAACACAACTTGTGGATTGCAGCAAGGCGGTAGCGCGTGAGGTGAAAGAAAGATTGAGTTCAATGGATTTGCAAAATGAAAAGAAACACAAATCCGATGTGAGCTTTTATGTTACAGAAGTCAGACCGGGAATTGAGCAGAATATTGAGCGTATCCTTGACATTGAGATCGAAGGTGTGCACCATGTAGACATCAAAAATGCGGAAGGATTTGAACGCTGAAAGGAAGCCTCAATTCACAGAATGAAAACTTACGGATCAATTGATGACAGGCAAATGGCTCGGATTCTGCTTACGAGCAGCCAGTGGTATGACGGCAAGGAGCAACGTCCTGTACGTTTATCCACTGTCGGCACACTGCGGCATCGTTCAGAAGATGATTCCTGGGTAGTTTCTTATGATGAGAGCGCAGCAACCGGAATGGAAGGGACCAGAACCAGCCTGTCCCTGTATCCGGATGGACAAATAACTCTGGCCCGCACCGGCCAGATAGAGATGCAGCTGTCTTTTAACAAGGGTGACCAGCAGCTGGAGCAGTTTGAGACGCCTTACGGCCTGATCAGGCTGTCGCTGCTTACTCATGAAGCAAAAGGATCCTTGTCTGATCTCGGGGGGAATATTGAGCTGGGTTACGCTCTAGCTGTTGATAACAGACATGCCATCAGCACAAAACTGTTACTTGAAATAGAGGCTGAGAAGAGTACTGAAAGCTGCGCAGATATTTGACAAGAATGGTCACATCCTTCATAATGCTACAGGCATAAAATATTAACTTAAAAATATTTATACTTTTGAAAATAACGACTATTAAGGGGAGGTGGCATATATGGCTGTTCCTAAGGGGAAATCTTCAAAACAAAGAACACGCTCACGTCGCGCTAACTGGAAAAAGAGAGCGACTCCGAATCTTACCGAGTGTCCACAGTGTCATGAACTGAAAGCATCACACATGGTGTGCAAAAATTGTGGATATTACAAGGGAAGAGAAGTAGTAAGCTCAGAAGAATAATAAATCTGACTTTTTTCGTGAATGGAGCAGCGTGCCACAGGCTCGTTGCTTTTTCATGTTAAGAAAAATGTGAAATTGATGAAAAAGCCGATCTTAGCAATTGTAGGTAGACCTAATACCGGGAAATCAACCCTCTTCAATGCGCTTGCCGGAAAACGGCTGGCGATTGTCGGGCCTGAGCCCGGTGTTACCCGTGACCGTATTATGACTGACGCTGACTGGGCGGGTCATGACTTTGTGCTGATAGATACCGGCGGCATTGAGACCGGATCTAAAGACAGCTTACAGGATCTGATGCACCGGCAGGTTGATATCGCTATTGAGATGGCAGATGTAATCTGCTTTGTAACGGATATCAATATGGGCATTTCCGACATAGATTTTGATATTGCCCGGAGATTGCGCAAGAGTGGGAAACCAGTAGTCTGCACAGTCAATAAGATAGATGTTCCCGGTGACCCGCCGCCCGACTTCTATTCTTTTTATGAATTGGGCTTTGCCGATACAGTTGCGATTTCCGCTACACACAAACTGGGGCTGTCTGAACTCCTGGATGCAATAATCAAGGATTTTCCTCCGGCTGTTGATTACGGAGGGGATTTCGATCAGATAGCTGTAGCTATTCTTGGCCGCCCTAATGCCGGTAAATCCTCTTTAGCCAATAAACTTCTGGGTGAGGAACGCAGCATTGTTTCGGATATTCCAGGAACAACGCGCGACTCACTGGACAGCGATATTGAGCATAAGGATCAGATATATCGTTTTATAGATACCGCAGGCTTGCGGCGCAAAAGCAAAATTGATGACTCCATCGAATATGTCAGCACTTTGCGCACAAAAAGAGCGGTTGAACGCTGCGAACTTGCCCTAATAATGATTGATGCAGTCGAAGGCATCACCAGTCAGGATACCAAGGTTGCCGGCATGGCACATCAGCTGGGCAAGGCTGCAATATTTGTTGTTAACAAGTGGGATCTGATGCCTCAGTCGGCGCAGCAGCGCCATGAATATGAGCAAAAGATTCGCCAGCGCTTCAACTTTATGGTTTATGCTCCTGTGGTATTTTTATCTGCAAAAACAGGTGATGGCATCGATCAGCTCTGGCAGACTATCGAAGAAGTGCATGCAGCCTATCACCGCCGTATGCCGACTTCTCTGCTGAATGATGTTATTGCCGATGCTGTCATTATGCATCCGGCTCCTCAGTATAAAGGCCGCCAGTTGAAAATCTACTATGCCACCATGACCGGTGTTGCACCTCCTGCCATACTGTTCTTTATCAACGATATAAAGCTTTTACATTTCTCCTATGAGCGTTATCTGGAAAATCGCTTGCGTGAAAGTTTCGATTTCAAGGGCACCCCGTTAATTTTACGCTGGAAGGGTAAAGCTGCCCGCGATGAATCCAAGTCGGTAGTGACACCCGGTGAGTAAAGCCCGGTTTTGACCACTCTTTTTCAGCGATGTATAATACAGTACATAGTTTAACCACACGATAATAATCTAGTCTTGATAAGTTGTAGGAAAATAAATGCCGCGAAAAGTTAGAAAAACCTTGCTATTCCTCGGACTCATAGTCCTGATGATTGTCGCAGTGCTGGTTGGCTTTTTCCTGGGCTTCCGTTATGTAAAAGAACAAAACCAAAGACTGGATGCGATGTCAGAAAGCTTTGACAGGGAGGGCAAGTCTCCGATTACCGCTGATACAAAAGGTGCTGTCGAGATTTTTATAGCCCAGCAATCCAATACTGATGATATAGCTGAGACTTTAAAGGAAGCCGGCTTAATAAAAAACACCTTTGCGTATAAGCTTATTTCCAAATTCAACGGATTTGATGGTCAATACCAATATGGAACGCACTATCTCCTGCCGGATATGACTTATGATGAGATGATGCTGATCTTAACCAGGCAGCCTAAGCAGATTTCCCTTACCTTTTATGAAGGCATGACCTATGAGCAGATGAGGGATGCCATGATTGAAGCAGGTATGCGTTTTAGTCCGGANNCTTTTGGATGCCATGATGATGCGTCCGTCTCTTTTCACAGACTATTCATTTATTTCCGGTATTGAAGAGCGTGCGGGCAGAGAATGGCTCCTGCAAGGCTATCTCTGGCCTGATACTTATCTTTTCGATATCAATGCCACCGAGCAGCAAATACTGCGGATCTTCCTGAATAATACAGAAGCTAAAATTGCTGAGGGGAAATATTATGAAAGAGCCAAACAACAGGGAATGACATTGGATGATGCCATTATTCTTGCCTCTGTCGTTCAAGTTGAAGGCACTATTTCTGAAATGAATAAAATTGCCCGGGTATTTATCAATCGCATGAATGCGGATATGCCTCTTGAAGCTGAACCCACAGTAAATTATTTGCGGGTCAGGGATGGTAAAGAACCCCAATTATGGATGAATGCCGATGAACTGCAGGAGTATGCCGGCAGTCCTTATAATACGTATTATTTTACCGGTTTGCCTCCGGGTCCTATTAATTCTCCGGGTGCAGTAGCCATTGAAGCAGTACTATGGCCGGCAACTGAACGCACCTGGCCCGGAGCAGAACGATATCTTTTCTTTACTGCGACCGGAACGGGGACGACAGATTTCTCTTTTACCTACGAGGAACATGCTGAAAAGACCTCTAAATATAAGGAAGCATATGAAGGTTAATCAGATAAAATGATTAGCCAGCAAGGCAGCCAGCAATAAGATCAAAGCAATCACTAGCAGAAGCCAGGACAGGGCAGATCGAGCTGTGGTCTTTTCCAGGTGCTTTAAGATATGCGGCTGCAAGGAGAGAGCCAGTTGACTGTGTCGTTGTTCACGGTTTAGCAAATTAAAATGAAACACTCCGGGAAGACCCAGAATAAGTACAATCAGTAATAAGGCGAAGATCAGCAGTGTTCCCTGAAGTTTAGATGTTGATTGCCAGGCGATAAAACGGTTGCTGAGCAGTTCAAAGACACTCGGAGCATAGATCAGTGTCGTCAGATAGCCGCAAGAGGCAAGTGCTGCCGTGAGCAGGCTACTGCCTGCCAGGTAAATATAACTCAAAATAATCCACAATAAAAAGTAGGCAAAAAAGGCAGAAATATCCAGAGGCAGCAGCGCTCCCAAGAGACAAGTGAAGCTGAGTGAAAGTAAGCGGCGGTCACTTCCCAAAAGAGGAGTCAGGAAGAGGCCTAAAAGTAAAGGTATCAGGCTGATCACCGGCAAGAATACGGTGAAGGTCAGGGCTGCCAGAGTTCTGCCGGCGGTAGTGCGTAAAAATGGGGCAAAGATAGTCAGGGACGCTGGTAAGTACTTGCTTAATTGACTGATCAGTCCGATGCTTTGCAGCAGTTCCAGCAAGACGTAATAAGCAAAGGCAGAGACAATCCCCAGTAAAAGAGCCGACGCCAGACTCAGCGGCGCTTCCTTGCGCCGGGAAATAAGGGAAGATGAGGGTTTATATATTAGGAGAACTATTGCCAGGACAAGCAGGGGAATCACGCCCCAGTGAATTACCTGCCTCAGAGCGAGAGTTCTCCAGCTGGCCGGTTGGCTAAATAAGGAGAAAGCAGGGAAGAGGTTTTCCAGCAGAGTGAAGCTGAAAAGCAGGACTGCTAACAGCAGGGCAATTACCGCGGGCAGATGCTGCAAACGCCGGGCTTCTGTTTTTTCTTTCATCAAAGCCGCAGCTTCCTGATCAAGAACAATTAAGCTGTCGCTTTTGTCATTTTTATGTTTATCAGACATCCTTTTACCTCATCCGGAGCTGTGTCGCAGCTAGGCTTAGTCTATAAAAATACGTTAATGCTCTATACAATAACATTAGTATACTAGTTTAATTCTTTGGAAGGCACTCTGTCAGGCTGCTAATTTTCGGTAAAAGCTTGATGATGATGGTTGCAAGAGTCAGGAAGGGAATAAAGGGGAAGAAATAATCTGAAGCTTTAATGGCGGAACTTCTCCTGTGCCTGAAATAGTTCAGCAGAGCAAAGGGAAGCGCCAGCATGCTGGCGATAAATAAAAGTTGAAAGCCTTCAATTCCGGGGACAAGAGGTGCAACTGCAAACAGGTAGAGAATATCTCCTGCACCCAGATTTGCCCTGAAAAAAGGCAGGACACAGTAGGCAGCAGTCAAGATCAAAGGCAGAAAATACGTGAGGATAACAAGCTGCCACAAAAGATCAGGATATATATTAAGTATAAAGAAGTCTGCTCTGCGCAGATATACGATCAGCAAAGCCAGAATGAAAAGGTCGACCAACTGACATGACCTGGTCAGCAGATCGTCGTAGTTTAGCTTGAGTAATATGGTAAAGATGATCAAGTGTAGTATATTCATTCATACAGTCTGGACTAATGTTTATCTGTGAGGAGCCATACTTACTGCCGGCAGGTGTCAGCAGCGGTCAATTTATGTTAATTGTCAGCAGGACCTTTTCTGTTATAATAGCTTCGGTTTATGAAAGGTAATGACTATGGATAAAATAAAATTTAAGGAACACATGTTATCACATTTGTCTTCCGAATACGGGAAGGGCTTCGAGAATGCCAGTGAATATGAGTTTTATCAGTCGCTTTCCCGAACAGTTATGGAGGCTCTTTCGCCGAACTGGGAAAAAACACGCAATCTATATCGTGGGGGCCGGCAAGTCCACTATTTCTCAGCAGAATTTCTAGTCGGACGCAGCCTTGAAAACAATTTAATCAATTTGAATATCCTGGAACCGGTCAAAGAACTTGTTGAAGAGATGGGATATGATTTTTACAGTGTGCTGGAGGAGGAAGGCGACCCCGGACTTGGTAATGGTGGCTTAGGCAGACTGGCGGCCTGCTTTATGGATTCTGCGGCGACGATGAAATTGCCTGTTATCGGGCATGGTCTTCTTTATCGCTATGGTTTGTTCAGACAGGAAATTGAGAACGGTTTTCAGAAAGAGTATCCGGATTCCTGGATGGAATGGGGGTATCCCTTTATCGTGCCGCGCCGGGAAGATACCATGCTGGTGCATTATGACGATTTAGATGTTTACGCAGTACCGTATGATATGCCGATCTCAGGCTATGACACTGATAATGTGGGAACTTTGCGTCTGTGGCGTGCAGAACCGGCAGAAGAATTTGATTTCAATCTCTTCAATTCTCAGCGTTTTGACGATGCGGTTATTGAACGTAACCGCGTTCAGGACATAACACGCGTCCTCTACCCCAACGACACGTCCTACGATGGTAAAGTCCTGCGGGTAAGACAGCAGTACTTCTTTGTTTCTGCATCCCTGCAGGTCATAGTAAGAGATTACCGCGAAAAGTATGGCAGTGATTTTTCGAAATTTGCTGACCATAATCGTATTCAACTCAATGACACTCATCCGGTTTTAGCAATTCCGGAGCTTATGCGTCTGCTGATTGATGAAAACAAACAAAGCTGGGAAGAAGCCTGGAATATTTGCTGTAACACTTTTGCTTTTACTAATCACACGATTATGCAGGAAGCACTGGAGACCTGGAATGTTGAGATTTTCCGCTATCTCTTTCCCAGAATTCTGCAGATTGTCGAAAAAATTGACAAGCAGTTTGAAGAGGAAATGACAGGTCAGGGTTTAAATCAGCAGGAAGTTGAGCAAATATCTCCCATACATGATGGCAAGGTCCATATGGCCTATCTGGCTGCCTATACCTGTTTTTCCATTAACGGGGTTGCTCAGATCCACAGTGATCTGATCAAGAGCACTGTCTTCAAGCCATTCTATGATCATGCACCCGGAAAATTTAACAATAAAACAAATGGTGTAACACCCAGACGGTGGCTTAAAGTATGCAATCCGGAATTGTCCGAACTTTTCACAGAACTGCTGGGATCTGATCAGTGGGTCAGGGATCTTTCCCTGCTGCGAGATTTGGAAAGCTACGTTGACGATACAGATGTAATGCGCCGTCTGCTTGAAATTAAAGATAATAACAAGAAGCGCCTGATCAGTCACATACAGAAGCAAGAAGCTATCAGCCTTGATAATGACTTCATTTTCGATGTGCAGATTAAGCGTTTACACGAATATAAGCGTCAACTCCTGAATGCTTTAGAGATTGTGGACCGTTATTATCAGATCAAAGCTAAGCCGAAAGCTGCTTCAGGTCCTCCTGTAGCTTATATTTTCGGAGCTAAAGCAGCGCCGGGATATTTCAATGCCAAGGCTGTCATAAAGTTTATCAATGAAATTGCCAAGATGATTAATAGTGATTCAGATGTAAACGAACAGATGCGCGTAGTTTTTCTGCACAATTACAATGTCTCTTACGCTGAGAAAATATTCCCGGCAGCCGACATCTCGGAGCAAATCTCAACGGTCGGAATGGAAGCTTCCGGTACCGGCAACATGAAATTCATGATGAACGGTGCCCTTACCCTAGGCACTTATGACGGAGCCAATCTGGAAATATTGTCGCAAGTGGGTGAAGAAAACAGCTTTATGTTCGGACCCAAACTGAAGGATTTCCCTGCTACCAAGGCCTATTACAATGCCCACTGGCAGTACGAGAATATAGCGGGTTTAAAGCGTGCTGTTGATATTCTGGTAGACGGCAGTATTACAGACGGCAATACCGGCATGTTTAAGGCCATTTATGATAGTATGCTCCGTGGCACCAGCTCAGAAGTTGCTGATCCCTATTATGTGCTGGGCGACTTTGATGACTACAGAAAGGCCCGCCAGCTGGCACACAACAGTTATCGTGACTCGATTCAGTGGGCGCAGATGTGCTGGATTAATATCTGCCGCAGCGGCCCTTTCAGTTCAGATCGTACAATTAGTGATTATGCCCGGGATATTTGGCAGATCACCGAGAATAAACTTTAAGACTAAGAAAGGTAAAACAATGGCAGAATTTAAATTCGAAATTAAAAAAGAAATAGCAGTGCTCTCAACAAGCAAATCAGGTTGGAACCGGGAGTTAAACTTCGTTAGCTGGAATGATGCGTCTCCTAAACTGGATCTTCGTGACTGGGCACCGGATCATAAAAAAATGGGTAAGGGGATAACCCTCACCCAGGAAGAAGCTAATATTTTAAGAGAGTTACTCAACCAGATATCTTTAGACGAGCTATATCAATAAATTTTAAGTTAATTATCCTCTGATCAGCGGCTGGAATTGATTTCAACTCTGTTTTAGCCGCTGACAGCTGTCAAATAACCTTCAACCAGAATACGTTCCGGTGACTGTCCCGGCGGAGAATTCAAGGGATGACAGGTAATCAGCAAAATACGCTGTGAAGCAGTATTCTGACGGAAAACTATGCTAGCCAGATCCTCAACAGGAACTATATAGTTTTGATCTACTTTGTAGGTATATCTTTTGCCCTGATAATCTATATAAACATCCGATCCCACACTGACCTGGCCCAGTTTATTGAAATAGCGGCCGTCTGAAGTCATGCGGTGGCCGAAATAAACTCCTGTTCCAGTCTCATCAGGCAGGGCTGAAGCAGGATAATGTCCGATTGCCACGCGTAAGGAGTAGACATCAGTATTGTTTGCCAGCGGCATCACCAGATTAATGCCCGGAATCCTGATTGAGCCCATTCCATACACTGTAACTACAGGCAGATTGTTTTCCTTGTCTGCAGGTTCAGATCCTTCCGTTGTGCTGCTATCACTTGCTCCCGGATCCGGTGCTACGGTATAAAAGGATTCTTCATGTTCAACTTCGCCATTGACAATCAAAGCATCTGACCGGAAAGTAATGGTGGGGAGGGGTGAATCAGCATCAATAAGCCCCAGCAGCTCTTTGGCCGCAGCATCTTGTTTATTATTGCGAATGATCGGCTCAACTAAGAAATATGTCCCGAAAGCGAGCAAAGCGATACCCAGGACAAGTAAAATAATTGATATCGGATCAAACTTCCTTCTTTTATATATCAGAGCACTTCTCTTGTCTTTAGAAGCAGTTGTTCTATCATCATAATCGTCCATCGTGAAAACCTCTTTAGCCCTTGTTGTCCCGGGTCTTTGTGGCATAATTTTACCACAGCCGATGCACTTTGATTTTTTCCATAATATTGGTTACAATGTGCCAATAGATCTAGGATTGTGAAAGAGGCTTTGAATGAAAGCAAGAAGAAGACTAGATCGAGTTTTGTTGCTTGTGGCCGCAGCACTTGTGTTTACACTGGCAGCAGTCCTGATAGTTAAAGCTTTTGAAGAGAAAACCAGAAAATCCGGTCTTCTCTCAGTAAATTTTGACGAAACAGCGACTCCGGCGGAAACGTCTGAACTCGAAGTCCACAATAAGTCTGAAGAGGCTCTGCTTGAGGTTGACCATTTAGGTCGCGATCTGCCGGAGCTTATTGATATTTATCCTGCACCTACTGTCGCGCCCATGCCTGTTTCTGAACCTGCTGTTGAAACTACAGGAGGCGAATTACCAACTGGAACAGAAGACAGCGCGGACGATATTTTTACAACAACAGCAATAACGCTGCAATTATCTGACTACGAGATATTCCTCAATCCACCCAGCGGATCTTACGATGTGGACCTGACATTGTACGTATCTGCGGTCGGTGGCGTTAACTTGCGCAGCGATGCGTCTACTGATTCTTTGGCTAAACAAGTAATAGACTATGGCAGTTCTGTGCATGTGATCAGAGTTGAGGGAGCGTGGGTTGAAGTTAAGCTTAGCGGGGGCGAGAGAGGTTATCTTGCACGTGAGTATTTGCAGGCAATCAGACCTCCTGTTTTAGAAAGCAGCGCTACTAGTCAGCCTGTGACCAGCCCGACTCAGCCACCGATACAAAACCAGCCGACGGCTGCACCTACAGTAACTCAGCCTCCGGCAACAGTGGCACCTTCTTCCGGCAATTTTCTGCTCGGCATTGCTAATCCGGATCCCAATTATGCCGGCAGACCGGTACAGGTTGAAGACAGGGCAGTTTTGGAAGGCCTGGTGATGGGCGAGTTTGGCAGTGATTATACAGGTGCTGTTCTGGTAGCTCAGGCAATCCGCGACAGCATGACTTTCAGCGGTGTTTATAGTACTGCTAAAATAGCCCAGATTTGGGGTTATCATGCCAATGTCACCAATTATATTAACGAGACAACAAAAAGAGCAGTAGCATTCGTATTTGACGAAGGTGGCAGCGCAGTTCAGCACTCAATCTATTATTTTTATGCCGCACACCGGGTTAATTCAAGCTGGCACGAGAGCCAGAAATTTGTGGTTGAGTATGGCGGCTGTAGATTCTTTTCCCGCTAATCCATGAATGAATCTCTAAAATCTTCAAATACTTTAAAAACTGAGCTGTTGACGCTTATGCGCCAACAGCTTTTTTCTCCGCGGAATTCACTGGGGCAAAACTTTCTGATCGACAGGCGAGTATTTGACCGCATTCTGGAGCAATTAGCTCCGGATAAAAATGACGCTCTGGTGGAGATTGGCATGGGACCGGGACTGCTGAGCAGAGAACTGGCCCAGAAAGCCGGTATGTATCTTGGCTGTGAAATTGATCAGCGTTTTAAATCATTTCATGCAGAGGTCTTTGCCGGTCTGGAGGTGAATGCTTACTTTCTCTATGAAGATGCACTGAAGACTGATTTCAGTTTTTATGCAGAAAAAATAGCTGCTTATGAGAACTTGCTGGTTTTCAGCAATTTGCCTTACTACATAACTACAGATCTGATTCTGAAAATGATCTGTGATTTTCCCCAGGCCGGTCAAATGTTGTTTATGCTTGAAAAAGCTGCTTTGAACAGGCTTTTGGCAGTCCCCGGCAGCAAGGCTTATGGGCCGCTTGCCCTGATCAGTTCTCTCTGGGGCGAGTGGAAGGAGCTGATGACTGTTTCCGGGCATAGTTTTGATCCTGTCCCGCGTACAACATCTGCCCTCTATTCCTTAATTGCCTATGACGATTCAGAGTACAAGCGCGCTGCTTCTGCAAGCAGCTTTCAGACTTTCACTGCTGCCTTGCTGAGAAACAGACGAAAAACGCTGGCAAATGCTCTCATGTATACTAAAATGCAAGAAGAAGGTATTGCCAGACAAAGACTGGATATTTTTTTAAGAGAAGAACAACTTTCAGATAATGTCAGAGCCGAGTCATTAACGGCTCAACAATTTGTTAGACTGTATAGGACAGTCATGGGTTTATCTTCGGGACAGATTAGTTGAAATTTTGATCCTGGGAGGTGTATACAAGTGAAGTCGCCACGTAAGCGTATCAAAGTGCGTATCGGAAAAATGACATATTCTTTATCAGCTGACGACGATGTCGAACAGATGAGAGATATTGCTGCCACGGCTGATGCTATGATTGAACAAGTCAGCAAACAGTCTCCGGGCCTGAATGAAACTTCTGCTTCCGTGCTTGCTTTAGTAAATGCTGTCAGCATGATGCAGGATGCTTATGAAAAGACAAGAATCGCCTATTTGAATCGTGACGAAGCACTTGACGCTAAAGAGGAAGTCAAGGCCGAGTTATCCCGTCTGCGCGAACAATTCTGGTCAATGAAAAAAGACCTGTTGTATTACCGTAATCTCTGTGATGTATATGAATCAAAAATAGCTGAGATGGCTACTAGCTTAGATAATGAATTTGCCCAAGATGGCAAAAGCTCAAAGAGCAGAGACCGCAAAAAACGTGTCAAACCTCTGGAAGAACGGCAAATAATAATTAACGGTGTCAGCGATAACAGGGAAGAGCCTGCTGATGCTGATACCGGAGAAATCAAGAGCAGTGATTCAGCTTCACTATCAGAGGGAAAATGAATAATAAGGAAAGTATTATAGTATATATTGAGGGTCAAGAGGATCTGCTGCCGGTAACTGCTTCGGCAGGCTCGTCCGGATTTGATTTGAGGTCCCGCTTATCCCTGGTCATAGAACCGGGAGAGACTGTATTGATTCCCAGTGGCATCCGTTTGGCTATGCCTGAAGGTATCGAAGCGCAAGTGCGTCCGAGAAGTGGATTATCGCTGCGTACTTCCTTGCGTATTCCCAACACTCCGGGAACTATCGATTCTGATTTTCGGGATGAGGTCTGCATTATCGCAGAAAACACAAATTCACTATATTTTGACGGTTCCATTCTGTTGAAAAACCCTGATCTTGTGGCGAAAATGCATCTGGCGTATAGGCCTGTCCAATTCAGCGAGTATTTCCACAGAAAAACCGGCCAGCATCTTGCTTTTGGTGTAAGCGACCACACTTTATATCTGGATGAAGCAGGTCACCCTGTCGGCAGTATTTACATCGAAGCCGGCGAAAGGATTGCGCAACTGGTCTTTGCAAAAGTAATTAATCCGGATTTTATTCAGGTTGATAAAGTAGCGGAGATTGGCCGCAATCGTGGTGGTGGATTCGGTTCCAGCGGATCTTTTTAACAACAAGAAAATCAAACTAAAACCATGTATTGATGAAATCCGTAATGGCTCGGGTATAGCCTCGGCTTTCACTGGGGAAGGCTGTGAGATGGCCGGCTCCTTTAGCCTGAAAGGTCTGTGTCAGAGTAGGATGAATTCTTTCACGTTCAGTCCACAAAGGCAGGTAGGCCTTTTCCGGCAGAAAACTGTCTGTTTCATGACCCAGAAGCAAAACCGGAATGGTCAGCTGGGATAAGTAGTTGAGATAGTCTTGCTTTTCCTTATTACCGGCTGACAGACGGATGGTCAGTGGTACGGTGACAGGAAAGAAATAGCGGCCCGGGCCTTCCTCATGGGCCATGATGGCCGCGATAAAGTCATCGCTGGAGCGGGCCGGCGTATCAAGCATCAAAGCAGATATTCTATCGGGATGGGGCAGTAAGCTGTCCGCAAGGGCAGGATCGCTCTCCGGGAGAGTATGGATCTCTTCTAATTTAAGCATGGCACGGAATATAGCAGTGGTACCGCTGCCAATACCATATAAAATGATGGGCCGGTCAGGAGCAAGAGCTTCCACATATGCCAAAGCGGCCAGAACATCATCCGATTCCATATAACCAAAGGAAGCCATAGTACCATCCGATTCAGCACTGCTGCGCAGGTCAAAGGTAAGGACAGAGGCACCGGCTGCACTTAGCTCATCCAGGAGGTCTACGCTGTCCAGTCCGTAAGGCAGGCGGTTCATGCCCTGACCGTGCACCAGAATAACAGTTGCCAGCGCCTTGTCAGTTTGTGCATTAATCCACCAGCCGTACAGATTTAACTGTCCGTCCAGAGTCTGGAAAACAACGTTGGCATAGTCCGGCAGCAGGTTAGCAGCGAAGGGGGAAAGCTCGCTGCCTGCTTCCTCCATAATCTGACTGGCTTTTATAAAGGAGCTGATGGCAATGGCGACTAAGGCGAATGCCAGTAGAGTGATCAGTGCGATCAGCACTATCCATACTGTGTGCATCTTAGCTTTTTTACTACGATTGTTGTTATCAGAGAGATATATATCAGCCATGCAGAATTCCTTTTCTAGGCATAAGTTTAGCAGATTCATGCAGCTTGTGATACAGAATCTGTTAAACTTATGCTCATGGATAATAATAAGAAATATATTTTAGGAATAGAGACTTCTTGTGATGAAACCGCGGCATCTGTTGTTGATTCAGGCCGCCATCTGATCAGCAGCATGATCGCATCACAAATTGATGTGCATACTCTTTACGGAGGAGTGGTCCCGGAGATTGCTTCCCGCGAGCATCTGAAGACAATCGTGCCTGTGGTAGACCAGGCCTTAAAGGAAGCAGATATTACAGCTGCTGAACTCAGTGCTGTTGCTGTTACAGTCGGCCCGGGTCTGGTAGGAGCACTTTTGGTAGGTGTTTCCTTTGCCAAGTCTTATGCGGCTGCGATTGGAAAAGCCCTGGTTCCGGTACATCACATCGAAGGTCACATAGCTTCAGTGTATTTGTCGGACCCAGACATAAAACCGCCTTTCCTTTGCCTGGTCGTTTCAGGCGGGCACTCGCATCTGGTAGCAGTTGATGACTATAGCAGATTCCGCATCATAGCAAAAACACGGGATGACGCTCCCGGCGAGGCTTTTGACAAGGTGGCCCGGGTCCTGGGTCTGGGTTATCCGGGCGGTCCTTTAATTGACAAGGCTGCACAAGCAGGGGACAGGAAGGCCTTCACGCTGCCACAGCCGCGCATCGCAGATTCATTGGACTTTTCCTTCAGTGGCCTGAAAACCGCCGCTATCCAGCAGCTGGACCGCTTTAAACG
>LFRM01229310.1_pt1 | contig 17917 bp, 14 predicted proteins | sample 618341 | NCBI WGS metagenome assembly LFRM01 (sample SAMN03654438, study PRJNA283298) | anaerobic digester metagenome | isolation source: pool of bioreactors CSTR01a, CSTR02a, and CSTR03a thermophilic anaerobic... | place: Denmark: Kgs. Lyngby | collected 2014-05-21 | reverse complement strand
TCAAAGTAGCTGGTAATCTCCATCATTCTTCCACTATTACTATGGTTGGTAAGAGATATATTCCTCACCTCACCATTAAACTCAGGGGACACTACTACCTCTGTTTTTGTTTCAATATTACCATCTCTGCGACTAAATACTGCATGGTCGGGTTCAAATGCAACTTTATAGTCTTCTGGCTCTCCTCCCACTGGAAGATGTGTAGCTGACCAAAAATTGTTGGAGTTCAAGTTGGTGATATAGAACAGCATACCCCAATCTCCACCAGTTGGATCCTCTCGCCACCTAGTTACAGACAACCCCGTGCATTTACTGAACCCTCCACCACTGTTTGTCAACATAACGGTATAATTGCCATTGGATAACAAACAGATCTCAGGAATAGGTGACGAAGTAGGTGAGGTAAAGGTTCTCCTTGCCCTGATTTCTTGATGCAGTCTTCCCTCATCCAATTCCTGATTGTCGACCTCTTCAAATTCCTTTACATATATTTCTCTTCTAGGCATTCTCTCCTGCAGGAGTAGCTCGGTGGCCTTTACCATAGGAACAGAATGAAAACGAGTGTGCATGATATTATCATTTAAGTAATTGTTTATGGCAACCAATATCATGCCCTGATGATGTGCCATAAAGCTCTTAACTATCATGCTTTTTTGTTTTCTAGGCATACGTTCCGTGGTATAATCAATAGCTTCATAAAAGCCATAGGTACCAGTTAAGCCTTCTGCTTTTAAGGCTTCCAGATTCTTATATACCAAGGCTGGCTCCACAGTCAAAGCCAGCAGAGATGCATAAGGAGCAACAACTCGATCACTAACCAGACCCCGCTTTAAACCTAAATGTGGAATACCAAATGCTTTATATTGATAATTCAGGTGTAAGTCAAAGGCATAGAAGCCAGATTCAGAAACACCCCATGGCAAACGGTGTTGCTCTCCATAATGTTTTTGGCCTCGTACAACGGCAGTATAAGTTTCATTTAGCAGAGTATTCTTATAGTTTTTCATAATAAGAAGCGGCATGAAATACTCAAACATGGTGCCACTCCAGGAAATCAGTGCCCTCTGATCTCCTACCAAGCTTAAGCCTCTACCCATCTTAAACCAATGTTTTTGCGGAACATCACCTTTAGCTATGGCAATAAAGCTGGCCTGTCTAGCCTCAGAAGCCAATAAATCATAATACACCTTACTTAATTCATCGTCCTCAGCATTATAACCAATGGCAAAAAGGTCTTTCTTTTCATCATATAGCAGTCTGAAATCCATATCGCGGATTAATATTTCCATTTCTCTGCGTAGCTTTTGTTTTCGGATAAAGAATTTTTTGATTGTAGAATAGGATTCTCCAAGGGATATTTCAAGCTGTTTCAACCAGCTTTTTGCTTCAGCATATCCCGTAGATCGTCTGGCATCTCTGCTTAGTGAAGAAAGGGTTTCTGACAGCCCTTTTAATATTTCCAGGTAATTATCATACAAATACTGAACGGAAAGTGGACCATTTAATTTTTGAAGCAGCTCCGTAAGTTTCTGCGATGCTTCCTTATAAGCACCCTTTTCATTCAATAGAGGTACTGGTACCTTTTGTAGAAGCTTAACCCATGGGATTATCATGCTTGCTTCTTTTTCATACTCATTAATAAGATTGTCTAGCTCATCATCAAAACCTTTTAAGTCATCTAATAGCATCTGCCATTCCGTTCCGCTGACTTCCTCACTGTTAACCATCATGTTCAAGAGGCTATGGTTATCCGAATTTTCTTTACTTTCATTTACAGCTAAAATATCTTGCAAACCTAGTATGTTCTCTTTCCCTATTAATGGACGTTTCATTAATTCATCCAAACCATCAAGCAAGGTAATCAAGTATCCTACAAGATTTCCATTATCAACAGTTGATATATAAAGAGGTCGTTAAGGGCTCCAAGCTAATTGTGTCGTACCAGTTGTAGAAGTGTCCCCTCCATTTCTCCATCTTTTTCAAAGTGCTTATGGTGTTTTCTATTCTCTCGACAGTACCCAGGGTGCTGATATATCCTAGGTCCCTGGCTGACAGAACAGACATAAGATGCAAACCGATATTGGTAGGAGAAGTTCGATGAGCTACGCCAACAGGCGGGTCTTCTTGGTAATTGTCTGGAGGTAGCCAGTTTTCACTTTCCTTTACCAGGTCATCAAAGTACTTCCAAGTCCTCCTTGCAGCGCTTCGAATTTTCAAAATTTGCTCCTGAGAAAGCATGGGGATACTCTTGTCTTTTGGCTGTCCTATCTGACATGCGATATATGGTGACAAGCTCCAAGCAATAACAGCAATAAGGCTCAGATATGCTACTTCCGGTCTAATTATGAAAGTAATCACGCAAAACAATATTGAAATTAAGACTGATTCCTTCATTTTATGCCAATAATCAGCATGCTCACCTTTAAATTTGCGGTCTGAATCCACAGCAGTCACCCATTCCAGCATATTCTTATGACTTACTGTAAGCCTCCATATTGAACGAATTACAGCATCTGTCATAAGATAAGCTTGATGAGCAAGAAAAACAAAGCTTAGAACAATTTGTATAAGCAGATTTCGTGTACCTTCACTTAAGGAAGAAAAATGTATACCGGAATCCTTTCTAGTGCTGGATACTGATACTAGTTTGCCCATTAAATCGGTCACCAAAGGAAGCAGCAAAGTAAGTATAGAAAGGCACAACCAAAGAGCAGTAGATCCAGGTAACACTATAAAGCTAAGTACAATTGCCAGATACAAAGCTGGTGATAGAAGACTACGCCTCATGTTATCAAGCATCTTCCATTTTGAGACCTTATTTATTGGATTAACAACGTTATCCCCATTTCGGTTACGCACCCTTGAAAACAGCCATGGCATTAGCTGCCAATCCCCTCTCACCCATCTGTGCAAACGAAGAGAATAACCAATATAATGAGCAGGATAGCCATCAATTAATTCAATGTCTGATACCAGTCCTGTGCGTACATAAGAACCCTCTAATAGATCATGACTTAAGACGCTGTTCTCTGGTATTGCATCCTTTAGTACCTTTTCAAATACTTCTGGTTGATAAATCCCCTTGCCTGTAAAGATTCCTTCTTGGAATAAATCTTGATATACATCTGATACAGCTGTAGTATAAGGATCTACTCCTGTCTGCCCGGAAAAGGTCAAAGAAAAAAAGGATCTGCTTGCACTATCTACTGATATACCAATTCTGGGTTGCATAAGTCCATATCCTTCAACCACTCTGGTCCCTTCCTGGTTAAGCACGGGGGTATTCAAAGGATGTGCCATAGCACCTATGAGCCGTTTGGCATTATCTCTAGGAAGTTGAGTATCTGCGTCTAAAGTGATTACATATTTAATTTTCCCTAGTACTGATAAATCTCCTATTTGAGTTGAATAACTGGTGTTTTTGTCACCACCCAGTAGGGCATTGAATTCTGTCAGAGCTCCTCTCTTTCTTTCCCAACCCATCCAGGAGCTTTGTATAGCATTCCATTGGCGGTAGCGATGAAAGAAGAAAAAGATGTCTTCTCTACCATAACGTTGATTCAATTCATTAATTAAGCGAGTTCCAGTTTCTACTATTATTGAATCCTTATCTGTATGCTCATCCGGACCATCCTTATAATCTCCCACAAGGGCAAAATGAATGTTTTCTTCTTGATTGGCTAGATAAAATACTTCCATCTGCTCCACCAACTCTATGACCCTTTTTTCATCCGTCAATAATGTTGGAATTGCTACCATGGTACGATATTTTTCTGGAATGCCTTCTTTAAGCTCCAATTTAGGAATATGATGAGGCTTGTAAATTTTAGTTACTGCCCAGTGAACTATCCCAATTGCTATGCTCCAAATTGGAAGAAAAGAGACAACTGCAGATAGAAGCAGTCCTCCTAAGCCTAGGCTTTTGGAAGTAGTCCATGTGCCTACCAGAAATGCAAACCAAAGTCCAAGTGTTAAAATTCCAATTGATCCGAAATATAATGTCGAGGAAAGGGATCTGCCATTGATCTTTCTTCGTCGGCCTCCTAGCTTATCCACCAACTGTCCTAAACCTTCATCTACAATGTAATAACCTACATGATTGTATTTATTTAAGTCATTGTCTTTATTTTCTCGAGCACATTCTATTGCCTTAACAGCTACTTTTATCTCATCTATTCCATGTTTCTCGGCTAGTGCCTCTACCTTCTTACGGTAGCTGTCTCGAGAACAAAAATCCATTAATGGATATATTTCTGCTGGGTCCTGACTTAGGATCTGGTTCAACAAGCTTAATTCCTCGAATATTTCTTCCCAGTTCAAACCGTTGATCACTCGCAAACTGGTAATTGCATTTCCTATGGAATTCTGATAATTAACTTGTTTTTGATGTTCCTCATGAACAATATCTTCTGCGCTGCTACGGTATATGGCCAGCTTACCATCTACCCATCTAATGATTGGCGCTACATCTCCGCCCTCTTCCCTAAGGCGGTGCAGAAGTCTTTCTGCATAGGCAGGCTTCATAACACCAATTTTAGATTCATGCTCCTGAATGGATTTGCGAAACTCATCCTTTGAATTGGGTTCTTCTCTCGTTACTGCCAGACTTTGCACTAGCTTTACTGCCCACTGATCTGCTAGCGTTCGCAGCTTAATTGTATCCGATATGTAAAGGGCAATATCCTTTATTCGTTCAAGTAGACAAATTCTTAGCATAATAGGAAATACCCATAACTCTTTGCTGGTAAGATGTATATGTTCTTGATATAACTTCAAAAATCTCATAAGAGACTCTTCATCTACTTGTCCATCCAAATGATCGACCATACCGGCTGCAATTCCATATATACGGTGATAAGCGCTGTATTTCCCTTCTACCAATACGGGAAGTCTATTGTAAAAATCCTTTTTAACAGTGTATTGAATTTCCTTAAATTGCTCTTCTATAACATAAAAATTATCCAGTAACCATTCTGCTGCTGGAATGATATTTCCCTTGGATTTTACTTCTTCATTAGTGGATTTGTATGCCTGTATGAGAACCTGGTTGTCCTCCTCTAGGTTAGGTATCCTAACCTTGGACTTCCCATTTCTACTGTAAATGGCACTTTTGTGTTCAGCTTCCATCTCTAATATAAATAGTTTCAATTTCTCTAAATTTGCCATATCTATTTCTTACTCCTTTGCTTCAGTCAAAAACCTGAAGATTATTCCGGTTCAAAAAAAGAACCAATAGCTTAGATAAGCCTTGATTCTTTTTGCTAAGGCAAGATATAGTATGTTCCAACTTTAACCAAATTATCCTTATTGACAAGGATTTATATTATTGCATCATGTTCATGGGACGAGATGGTTCCGAAATCTCACTTAAAGCCTGTCCAGCCTCATTATGGAAAATATGTCTCGTAGCCAAATCACCTATGGCTATCATGCCTACTAAAGTGTTATTTTGCACAACTGGTAGTCTTCTTATCTTATGGGTGGCTAGGGTTTCAGCTACTGTGTACACATCCATGTCAGGCTGAGTTATTATCACATTCTTTGTCATTACATCTTTTACCAGAGTAGTTTTGGGGTCACCTTCCTCTGCCAAGTTTCGCACCACAATATCTCTATCAGTTATTATGCCAGCAACATTTCCATCTGGCAGGCAGACTGGCATGCAACCGATATTGTGAGACTGCATGGATTTTGCTGCATCTAAAATTGTATTATCTGGCGCTAAAGCCGCTATGTTGGTAGTCATTATGTCTTTTACTTTCATTACCAAAAACTCCTTCCTCTCAACTTAGATAAACTTCAATATTAGGGTTTCCAATTACAATGAAACTATTATATGATTCTACCGCAAGAACTCATTTTTGAATGTACTGACACTTTTTATGTCATTCTGAACGCAGTGAAGAATCTGAGGTTTATCATCTTNNGATTCTTCGTTGCAAGCTCCTCAGAATGACAATCCAACGACTATTTGCAGTAGAATCATTATATGAAATTTAAAGAAGGGAAAAAGTTGTCGTTAATTGTCATTAATGTATAAAAGAATGTAAATAAATGCGTTCTTGCATCTATTTGAAAATTGTCTACAGAAATATATCCACATTATGCACAGACTTATCCACAAGTGTTAGCTTGAAATTCCATAGCTTAGAGGGGCTTTCCACATAATATTTAAAAACTTATACCCACGATATTGTTTACAGAAACTTGGAGATTTTTGCAGGAATAATTTCATTAATTTTTGCTCCTAACTTTTAAGTTCTATATAAGGAACAGCGTTTAATGTTAAGGGAGATATCTCGCCCTGCATCAATCGATAGTAACCCGCACTGCCTATCATTGCACCATTATCAGTGCATAAAATTGGAGAAGGATAGTACAGCTTAATACCTCGTTTATTAGTTTCCAGATTCATGCGCATCCTGAGAGCTGAATTGGCAGCAACCCCTCCAGCCATAACAATCTTCTTTTGACCAAGTTCATGCGCAACATTCATGGTCTTTTCCACCAATACATCTACTACCGCCTCTTGGAAGCTGGCAGCTATATCTTCTGTTATATAAGCCTCACCTTTTTGCTCCAGATTATGAAGATGATTTATAACTGCGGTTTTTAAGCCACTAAAACTGAAGTCATAAGGATTATCCTTTAATTTAACTCGGGGAAAGTCAACTGCCTGGGGATTTCCCTTCTTTGCAGCACAGTCCACAGCAGGGCCTCCAGGATAACCAAGTCCCAAAACCCGTGCTACCTTGTCGTAGGCTTCTCCTGCGGCATCATCTCTAGTACGGCCTATTACCTCATATTGACCGTAATTCGTTACATGTATTATTTGAGTATGACCACCAGAGACTACCAGACAAATAAAAGGGGGCTCTAAGTCTGGATATTCAATGTAGTTGGCACTAATATGCCCCTCAATATGGTGGACACCAATAAGTGGAAGTGATAAACCAAAAGCCAGAGCCTTAGCGGCAGAAACTCCAACAAGTAAGGCGCCAACTAATCCCGGACCAAAGGTTACAGCGATTGCATCGAGGTTTTTTTTATCGATGCTGGCTTGGTCCAAGGCCTGTTCGACAACTTCATTAATAACATCTACATGCTTTCTGGAAGCAATTTCAGGTACGACACCACCATAAGCTTTATGAATATCTATCTGTGAAGCTATAATATTACTTAGCACTTCGCGACCATTTCTCACAACAGCAGCTGATGTTTCATCACATGAGCTTTCTAATGCAAGTACAAGAACATCATCGTTCTTTTTTAATAAAGCTGTTTTTTCTTTCATTTGTTCAAAGTATGTCATGATAACCCCTTTTCATTCTGTCTTAACTTTGCTTCGATTTTTTTCTTTCAGATCGGAGTATCCAAAATGAAGCTGCTCCAGTTATTATAATTCCCAAACCAAAATAAGCTAGGACTCGGAAAACTGCCTGATAGAAGAATGGTTCAGGTACCATTTGAATCATGATGTCCGTTGCTGGATTCAAAAGCCATAAGTCATTGTCAAAAAATAGATAATGAAACTGATCCCAATAATAAGTAAAGTTAGATGATATTATGGGGCCGCCAATTAGTAGTAATAGTAACAACAATGCTGAAACAATCAAATATGACTTTGCAAATACTTTAAAAGACTTTCTAGCGCTAATCCAATATAAAAGCAAAGAAAGCACTATTATGCTAATAAGACAAATGTTTCGCAACCTAAAGCCAAACTGAAACAAAGCTTTTACATCAACCATATGCAAGATTTCTCGTTCATTGAAAACCTGTCGATGCACGCCTTTGATTTCCGCTTGTATTGGTTCCAAGGAATCAGACCGATCACGGATATAATCCGTCAATTCTTGGGTTACCCTAAGTAATTCATCACTGTCAATACCGATATATTCTGCTGTACCTAATTTTTCATACTGTGCTTTGTAGAAATTTTTATCATAGGTCACCATTTCTATGGCAGTAAACAGAAAAGTCGGATACAACATTACAGCAATTAAGACAGCTATTAAATAGCTAACTAATATCTTGGTTTTCATCAAAATATCCCCCTATATGAAAATTCCACATAATCAATGCATCTTCCTTGTTATTAGCATAGTACCCTTTGCGAATTCCGCCTTCTTCAAAGCCAAATGACTTATAAAGTGCAATTGCAGGATGATTGGAAACACGAACTTCAAGGGTCATTCGCTCTATACCAGCTTTAATCGCTGTCTTCATTAAGGTATTAATGATTTGCCCACCAATGCCCTGGCGTCTATAATCAGGATGTACCGCAATATTGGTAATATGTGCTTCATCCAAAACCAACCACATACCACCATATCCCAAAATGTGCTCGTCCTCTTTGACCACAAAATATCTGGCACAACGATTTTGCTCAACCTCTATACGAAGAGATTCACGAGACCACGGCACATGAAAGCACATTTCTTCTATCCCAGCAACTCCCTTAATATCATGAACCGTCATTGGAAGAATCTGTCGCTCCATGTTGTGCCTCCTCTTTCTGCTTCCTCTTTTGTTCTGCTTGAGATAGCCTTAAGTAGAAGGGTTTTAAATCTCTATAATGTATTACATTTCCCGCCAAAGCCTGCTTTTGTCCTAAATGAGCAATTACAGAAGCCCTTTGATATGCCAGATATGGTGGCGCAAAAATTGCCCTCTTGCCCATCTTTTCCTCTAACAAGCTCCGATAAGCAGATATTCCATCCCCTACAAATGTAACAGCTTCATTATAGGAATTTAGGTGTTCAATTAATTCTTCTAAAGGTAGAGCTGAGTAAGGCATAAGTTTGATACAGTCGTCTCTTTGCCATCGATACACACTGGTATAAACCTGATTCCTTCTAGCATCCATAATGGGGCATACAATAGCATTAGTGCTAACAATATTCCACGCCATAGCGTCTAAAGTCGGTACTGCTACGACAGGCTTCTCAACAGCCTGTGCCAGCCCCTTTACAGTAGATACACCAATCCTTAGCCCCGTAAAAGAGCCAGGACCCCCTGAAACAGCAAATAAATCGATATCCCCAGGCATCAGATCGCTGGAATGAAGAGCCTCTTCAACCAAGGGCATGAGAATTTCCGAATGGTTTCGTTTATGATGATGGTAAACTTCATAAAGAAGCTGGTCTCCATCTAAAATAGCAACCCCAGCAACTACAGAGGACGAATCAATTGCTAAAACCTTCATGTTTCTCCAGTACCTCCTTCCAATGAGCAAACTTATCACCTAAAAGCTTTATATCTATTTCTCTATTATTTTCTTCCTGCACCCTGCTAAGAGTAATTTGCAGATAATCACTAGGGAGAAGATGACCCAACCTTTCTGACCATTCTATAATGGCTACACCGTCTCCGTAAAAGTATTCTTCGTAATCCAGATCATATAATTCCTCAGGTTCATATAATCGATAAATATCAAAATGATATATCGGAAAGTCACCTTTATAGATGTTCATTAATGTGAAGGTAGGGCTGGTGACATATCCGTTGAATCCAGCACCATGAGCAATACCTCTAGATAATATTGTTTTGCCACTTCCCAAATCACCATATAAAAGGATAAGATCCCCAGGTTTGCTATTCTCACCTATCCATTTTCCCAGTTGATAGGTCTCCTCCTCAGATTGTGACGACCATGTCAATATAAAACACCTCATTTATTTTCTTCCTTCAAAGTGGTGTTTCCATTAATTTTTCTATTGGATATTATATCCCCTAGAGAATTATATGGCAAACATATCTCATCACATATTCAATGATATTTCAAAGAAATACTTAGAACTTGCCTTTTATGACTTCTGCTTAAAAAAGAAAAAATCGGTTTTACCCGATTTTCCCATAATGCATATTTTGTTTTCCTACTTGTGCAATATTGGTGATACGCCCTTATAAACTAGCATTGTTGTTAGCGATACGATTGTGCCTTTCAATAGGTTAAAAGGTATAGTGGCAAATAGAATAAAAGTCTTCATATCCGAAACTATGGAAAGGGGCGAAGATGCAATAATTTGCTCTAAAGGCATGAACTTGCTGTATAGTGGTAAAATGACATAGTAGTTTGAAAAACAAGCAGCTATGGTCATGGACAAGGTACCTACAATTAACCCCAATATAGCATTCTTTTTTCTTTTATTCTTGGCGTAAATAATAGATACAGGGATTATTAAAAAGCTTCCTACTAAGAAGTTTGATAACTCTCCTATTCCGCCTGTTACAGTGCCTCTAATTAGAATGTGGAGCAGATTTTTGACAAGTTCAACAAGAACTCCGGCAATCGGACCAAGAGCAAAAGCGCCTAACAATGCAGGTACATCGCTTACATCCAGTTGTAAAAATGGCGGGAAGAGGGCTGCAAGTGGGATTTGTAAAAGCATTAGTACGAATGCTACAGCGGAAAGCATGGCAATCTTCACCAGGTTACGAGTGCTTAGATCGACTTTAAAAATGCTCTTCCAAGATGGTACACAGGGTGTTTGGGTCAAGTTATGATCCATGGTTTTGTTCATTTAGTATTCCTCCTAAAATTTTTAATTGGGGAAATAAACAATGAACTGTGAGGATTACACGTAAAAAAGCCCCTGAAATAACTATCAGGGGCTCGTGGAAACAGAACGTAAAACGCACCTTCTTCCATCCAGACTGTACTGTCGGTATCGGAATTACACCGATTCAACCTGTAACCAGGCTCGCGGACTTTACCGCCGGTCGGGAATTTCACCCTGCCCTGAAAGCTCGTTGTTTATTTTATAACAATAGTATAATACACTTTATATAGAAAATCAAACATCAATATCCTACACTTTACTTAGTCTATTGAGTAACAACGTGTTATATATCATAGCATTCGTTAGAACAATATGATATATATACAATTATATCCCTCAATAAAACTATATGTCAACTATTTTTTATCTCCATTTATCGACTTAATTCCTATATGTTATATGACTTTCGACATAATTCTATATTATTTTCATTACTTTCTCATAATATAATAATAAAGTGTACATTATATTTCTCAAGTAAGGTCTTTCATAGATAAGGCAATTCTCTTTCGATTAACATCTACTTCTAACACTTTAACGGTAACTATGTCACCAACCTGAACCACATCCATCGGATGCTTGACGTACTTATTGGACAGTTGTGAAATATGTACCAGCCCATCTTGATGTACACCTATATCTACAAATACACCAAAGTCAATTACATTTCGAACAGTACCTGTCAAAATCATTTCAGGTTTTAGGTCCTTCATTTCCATAATATCAGTACGCAGTATTGGTAAAGGTAGTTCATCTCTGGGATCTCTACCGGGTTTCTGTAATTCCTTGATGATATCCTGCAAGGTAGGCAAGCCAATACCCATTATACCAATTAACTCCTTCATATCCCAGCTATCTGATTCTGCTGCTAAACCTTGTAAGCGATCCTTACCTATGGTTTTTAAAGACTCGCCTTTCCATTCCAGTAGCTCTTTGACTGCATTATAGGATTCAGGATGGACAGCAGTATTATCTAAAACATTGTCTCCATCAGGTATTCTCAAGAATCCTGCACATTGCTCAAAGGCTTTAGGCCCCAGCTTACTTACTTTCATTAATTGCTTGCGATTCTTGAACTTTCCCGTCTCTTGTCGGTATGTAACTATGTTCTTTGAAAGAGCAGGGCTGATACCTGAAATATACTGAAGCAATGAAGCTGATGCAGTATTAAGATCTACACCTACACTGTTAACACAAAACTCTACGACGCCTGTAAGGGTTTCCGCCATACGCTTTTGGTTAACATCATGCTGATATTGCCCTACTCCAATGGATTTCGGATCAATTTTGACAAGCTCAGCCAGAGGATCCTGCAGCCTCCTGGCAATGGATACAGCACTTCGCAAAGCCACATCATATTCTGGAAACTCTTCACTAGCCAGCTTAGAAGCAGAATATACCGAAGCGCCTGCTTCATTTACGATGATATACTTTACCTTCCCGTCTAGGTCCTTGCACAAATCTGCAATAAGCATTTCACTTTCCCTTGAAGCGGTTCCGTTACCTATGGCAATGATCTGAACCTGGTGGTCTTGTACCAACTTTATAAGCATTCGCTTCGCCTGATCTATGTTGTGATTTGGCAATGTCATATAAATTACGCCAGTATCCAGCACCTTACCAGTATCATCTACCACCGCTATCTTATTACCGGTTCTAAAACCTGGGTCCACTCCCATTACCACTTGTCCTTTAATAGGGGCTTGCAGTAATAAATTACGCAGGTTCTCTCCAAATACCTTAATAGCCTGCTCCTCAGCAACTTCTGTTAGCTGGTTTCGTATTTCTCTTTCTATAGAAGGGGCAATTAGCCTTTTATAGGAATCCTCTACTGCTCCCTCCAGCAATTCTTTACCAATACTGGGTCCCACTACCACCCTGGAAATAACTTGTTGAATTATCTTTTCTTCTTCTAACCTAATTTTAACTGATAAAATCTTTTCGGATTCTCCCCTATTTATAGCCAGTATTCTGTGAGGGACTATTCGATTAGCTGCCTCACTATAGTCATAATACATTTCATAAACCGATGTTTCCTCATTGCTAGCTTTGGTTTCTATTACACCATGCTGAAAGCTGTATGCCCTGATGAACTTACGAAACTCTGCTTCATCTGAAATCATTTCCGCTAAAATATCCTGGGCTAAAGCCAGGGCTTCTTCTACAGAATTAACTTCTTTCTCAGGATTTACATATTCTTCTGCTAATTCTTCCAGACTGCCATGTTTTATGTTCTGACTCCATATAATTTGTGCAAGTGGATCCATTCCCTTTTCCTTGGCAATGGTAGCTCTTGTTCTACGCTTCGGACGATAAGGTCGATAGATATCCTCCAATTCCGTCATTGTTTGTGCTTTCCCAATATTTTCTACTAATTCCTCTGTCAGCTTATCCTGCTCCTTTATAAGGTGAACGATTTCCTGTCTTCTGTTTTCCATACCGCGTAGGTACAATAACCTTTCATGTAAATCTCTTAAAACATTATCATCCAGACCACCTGTAACCTCTTTACGATATCTTGCGATAAAGGGAATTGTATTTCCCTCATCAATTAATCCAATAGTGCTTTCCACCTGTTCTTCTCTAACCTTAAACTCTTTCGCTAATTGAGATGGAATTTTCTGCATATTCTACCTCCGTATCTTATAAGTTGATGAATTGATTTTATGTAAAATTTAGTGTATCACAAATAATTACAATCGTGAAGAAAATACTTCAGAAATACAAAATAATATAATAAATCTAAGCTTCTCAAAAGGCTTTGAAATGGGCAAATTTAATTGACAAGTAAACACCTCTGGTGTATATTTTAAACTTAAAGTCTAATTCATAAGAAAAAATGAGATCCATAGTGACCGGAGGAACTTGAATGCAAAACTACTTTTCTGAAAAAATGAATTTTTATGGAAATACCAATCCAAAAGATTTGATAAATGAATATGGTAGCCCCTTGTATGTATATAATGAAAGCATCTTACGTCAGCGTTGTCGTGATATGGCTGATTTTATACCTTATGCTAACTACAAGGCCAGTTATTCTTCTAAAGCCAATGGAAGCCTAGAGCTGCTTAAAATTGTTCGAGAAGAAGGACTCCATGCAGATGCCATGTCCCCAGGCGAAATCCATGTGCTATTAGCTGCCGGGTTTGAGCCAGAACAAATATTTTATATTGGCAACAATGTTTCAGTTGAGGAAATGATGTTTGCTGTCAATAAAGGAATAACAATGAGCGTTGACTCTTTATCCCAATTAATAACCTATGGTCAATTTAATCCAGGTGGTAATGTTGCTGTACGAATTAATCCAGGCTTTGGTATAGGGCACCACGATAAGGTAGTTACCGGCGGAAAAGACACAAAGTTTGGAATTAATGTTGATTGTATACCAGAGATTAAATCTATAATCAAAGAGTATAATCTAAACCTGATAGGTATAAATCAACATATAGGATCTCTCTTTATGGAGGGTGATGCATATATTCAGAGCGTTAAGGTCATTCTACAGATTGCCGAACAGTTTGAAGCACTTCGCTTTATTGACATGGGTGGTGGTTTTGGTATCCCATATCATAAGCAAGACAATGAAGAGCCCCTAGAGCTTAAGGCTTTTGGTGAACAGCTTGCAATTTTGTTAAGTGCCTGGGCTGAACGCAACAATCCTGATGTTATGTTTATGTCGGAACCTGGACGATATATAGTGGCGGAATCCGGTGTCCTATTAGGAACCGTTCATGCTCAAAAAGAAAACGGTGGTGTTAGTTATATTGGCACAGATCTGGGGTTTAATGTATTAGTGAGGCCTGTAATGTATGATGCATGGCACGATATAGAAGTTTATCCTCTAAATAAAGAATATGCTTATTCAGCGGAAAAAAGGGTAACTATAGTTGGCAACATTTGTGAAAGTGGAGATACTATAGCAATCAATAGGAAATTACCTGTTCTATCTGTAGGAGATATTATGGGAGTCATGGATGCAGGAGCCTATGGCTATTCTATGTCATCTAATTATAATAACAGGCTTCGCCCAGCTGAAGTACTTATTCAAAGAGATGACTCACATAGAATTATTAGGCGGCGTGATACTTTGGATGGTTTATTACAAAATTTCAGCATAGATAATGGATAATTAGCTTGTTATCCAATTTTTACTATATTATAATGAGTGTAACCCGGATGGACAGGAGGAAAATAAATGGATACAATAAAACCCGCTATTATCATCGACTCGTGTACAGATTTACCTTATAGCTATATCAAGGAACACGATATCACAGTTGTAAATCTCACCTACCAATTCAAAGGCAAGGAAAATATTGACGACTTTTTTCAAAGCATTGACCCTAAAACTTTTTACGATGAAGTTCGTGCAGGCGAAATGTCTACTACCTCTCAGGTAAATTCTGAGCAATACATTAAAAACTTTCGTCCTTTTATAGAAAAGAATATATCTATCATTAGTCTCAGCTTCTCATCAGCATTAAGTGGAAGCTTTGGTAGCTCCGTCCTAGCCAAGGACATGCTATTGGAAGAATATCCTGATGCAGACATAACATTGATTGATACCAAGGCGGCTTCTCTGGGCTCAGGCCTAATTGCTTGGAATGCAATTGAGATGCTTAAAGAAGGCGTTTCTAAAGAAGAAATAGTTCAATGGGTGGAAGAAAATAAACTAAAAGTAGCCCATTGGTTTACAGTAGGAGATCTTAACCACCTGAAAAGAGGAGGACGGGTTTCTGGCGCCACTGCATTTATAGGTACTATTCTGGATATAAAGCCTATCCTCCATGTAGACAATGAAGGTCGGTTAATTCCTGTTACTAAAGTTAAAGGCAGAAAGAAATCCATTCGTGCACTTTTTGAAAAGTTACAAGAAACTATCGTCAATCCAGAGGGCCAAACCATCTTCATTAGTCATGGTGATTCCCTAGAAGACGCTCAATATCTAGCGGATCTTATAAAAGCAAAGTACAATGTTAAGGATATAATAATTAACTATGTAGGACCTGTTATTGGATCTCATTCAGGCCCAGGCACCCTCGCTCTGTTCTTCATTTCTTCTGGTAGATAAGCTGCCAAATGATATTTGAGTATGATGAAATATTAAAAAAAAGCAGCAATTCATGAATATTCAGTCATAATTGCTGCTTTTTCCATTTCTTACGTTTTCAGACTAAGCTTGTGGTATACAAATAACCTGACCAATTTGCAATGCATCTGGGTTTACACCGGGATTTGCATCCATAATTGCTTGCACGCTGACATTAAATCTTCTTGCAAGACTAAAGTAGGTGTCTCCTGCACGAATGGTATATTCACTTGAACCGCTAGGGCATCTACCAGGTGTAGACGCCGGAATACAGATGATCTGACCTACCCTTAAGCTATTTGGGTCGATACCTGGATTAGCTGCTATAATCGCAGCGACAGTTACGTTGAATCTGTTAGCGAGAGCATAAAGTGTATCTCCGCTTCTTATTGTATAAAGCTGACCTCCCGGACATGACGGACCTGGGCCAGGACCTGTTTGAGGAATACAAATCCGTTGACCAATCATTAAACGATTGGGGTCTACATTAGGATTGGCTGCCATTATTGCTGCCACTGTGGTATTAAACCTTATAGCCAATGAGTAGAAGGTATCTCCTGCTTGAATGATATAAGGCTGTGTTCCACTGGGGCACTCTCCAGGGACTGGTGCGCCAGGGATGCAGATTACCTGGCCTATCATCAAGCGATTGGGATCAACATTGGGATTGGCTGCCATTATTGCCGCCACTGTAGTGTTGAACCTGATGGCCAAAGAATAGAAAGTATCTCCTGCACGAATGGTATAAGGCTGGGTTCCACTGGGGCATTGCCCAGGTGCTGGTGCTCCAGGAATACAGACCACTTGACCTATCATCAGGCGATTTGGGTCAACATTGGGGTTAGCTGCCATTATCGCTGCCACTGTAGTGTTAAACCGGATAGCTAAAGCGTAAAAAGTATCTCCTGCACGGATGGTATAAGGTTGCGTACCACTGGGGCAGGTCTGATTAATATCATATCTGCCATAATTCATATATAAATCTCACCTCCAATTGGATATGTTACATTATATGCAACACTATTGGAGATGTTCTTTACTGTTAAAGGATAATCAGCGCTACATTAAGGAATGGGTAATACCTTATTACTTCGATATTCCAAAAAACTATAATATATGTCGTCCTTGAAGTGGAGCTTCCCCTCATCCCTAATAAGTTCCCAGTTAGGCTCCTCGTCTAAGTTTTGAATACTGGTATCTGCTGAATAGGTCTTATGGATTTTGGTAACATAGCCAATCTCACAATATGGAATCAATTTATTGTAAATTTCTCCACCACCTATGACAAAGATATCTTCACTGCAATAGTTGTGTAGATTCTGAAATAATTGCTCATAGGAATGGCATATTATGGCCTCTTCTGCAGAAAAGTCTTCTTGTCTAGTTAATATAATATTAGTTCTTCCTTTTAAAGGTTTAGCTCCAGGAAAAGTTTGCAGGGTTTTTCTACCCAATACGACAATCTTATTCATGGTTTTTGCCTTAAAGAACTTTAGATCCTCTGATATGGGCTGGAGCAAAGCACCTTCTCTTCCAATATTCCATTGCTCATCTACTGCTACTATGAAATTCATCAATACACCTCCTCCACTACTCAGCTATGGGAATACTTTTTATCTGAGGGCCTTTTTTGTACCCTTCTAATTTAAAGTCGTCCACTGTAAATGCATAGAAATCTTTAACATTAGGATTAACATGTAGTTTTGGCGGATCATATTGAGTACGTTCAATCAATTCCCGAATTATGGGAATATGCCTGTCATAGATATGTGCATCCGCTATAACATGGACCAATTCACCAGCTTCCAGTCCACTGGCGGCAGCAAACATATGTACCAGTACGGCGTACTGACAGACGTTCCAATTGTTAGCAGGCAAAACATCCTGAGATCTCTGGTTTAATATAGCATTAAGCTTGTTCCCTGTAACGTTAAAAGTCATACTGTAAGCACAAGGGTAAAGATTCATCTCGTGTAAATCATAATGATTGTAGATATTGGTCATAATCCTTCTGCTGTAGGGGTTATGCTTTAAATCATAAAGCACCCTATCCACCTGATCAAACTCCCCTTCCTTGTAGTTGTGTTTTACAGAAAGTTGATAGCCATATGCCTTTCCTATTGAGCCTTCTCCGTCTGCCCATGCATCCCAAATTTTGCTATTTAAATCCTTAGTATTGTTGGACTTCTTCTGCCATATCCAAAGTATTTCATCAATTGCATTTTTAAGTGGCGTAGGCCTCAAGGTTAATATAGGAAACTCT
>LFRM01276812.1_pt1 | contig 17921 bp, 15 predicted proteins | sample 618341 | NCBI WGS metagenome assembly LFRM01 (sample SAMN03654438, study PRJNA283298) | anaerobic digester metagenome | isolation source: pool of bioreactors CSTR01a, CSTR02a, and CSTR03a thermophilic anaerobic... | place: Denmark: Kgs. Lyngby | collected 2014-05-21 | reverse complement strand
AGCTGTGGGCCTAGTTCCCAGCACAGAGCAGCGGTTTGGATTCATCTGCGGGCTGACGGCCCTGGGAATTGCTGCCGATGCCCTACTGGGGGGCCCACTAATTAAGTACTCACCCTTGGGCTATGATGTGATGCTGGGTGCGCGGTTCTACGGCATTGGTAATGAGTATATGGGGATCCTCATAGGTGCATCACTGCTGGCAGCGCCGGCTGCTAGGCATCGCTGGCCCAGGGCAGGCCCCATCGTCCTGCTTTGGTTCTTGCTCGTGACCCTGATCCTGGGTTCTCCGGGCCTAGGGGCCAATGCCGGCGGCACCATTACCGCTCTTATCGCCTTTCCTTTAGCTTATGGGATCCGGGCTGGGCGCGGCCGCTGGGCAGCGGTGGGCTTGGTGCTCATCCTGCTGGCTGTGCTTTTGTGGTTCAACCTGTTTCCCACAGCTGGTGCAGGCTCCCATGTCACCAGAGCTCTTAAGGCCCTTTTTCAGGGTGATTGGGCGGAGATTACAGGCATCGCCCAAAGGAAGCTGGCTATGAACTGGCGGCTGATGCGGTACAGCATTTGGAGTAAAGGCCTGTTGGTGGCATTGGGGATTATGGGGGTCTTGGTTTATCGTCCAACCTCCGGAGTAGAGGGGATTATGAGGGCACATCCAAGCCTGCGGCGGACGGTGTTTTCCACCATCATCGGCAGTCTAGCAGCATTGCTCTTTAATGATTCCGGGGTGGTGGCAGGGGGCGCCGCCAGCATCTACGCTGCCGGCCTAGTTTTAAGCCTGCTTCTGGAGCAGCGGGGGAGCAGCACCCAGGGGCAAGCTGGTTCACAGGTTGTTAACCGGTACAAGTGAGCTTTTGCTGTTGTACGCTCCCCTAAGACTATGATAATATATAACCTAGTTGCTTAGTAGGAATTAAGCAGATCAAGATGCACCATAGATGTAGGGGAGGGTAACCGGTGGTAGAACGGTGGATTATTCGTATTGATGAGGAGAAATGCAACGGCTGCGGCCTGTGTATTCCCGGCTGTGCCGAAGGTGCCCTGCAGATAGTGGACGGCAAGGCCCGGCTGGTGCGGGAAGCTCTCTGTGACGGGCTGGGTGCTTGTCTTGGCGACTGTCCCCAGGGCGCGCTTACCCTGGAGGAACGGGAAGTTGAGGCCTTCGATCCAGAATTGGTTGCTGCCTTCCACCAGGAGCAAAGCGCCAAGGAGAGCGGGACTGTACCTGGGGAGACTGGAATAAAGCTGGATGGCCATGGAAGCGGCTGCCCCGGGCTGAGGTCGCTGACCATCCATCATCGGCAGGAGCAGGAACAGGGAGAAGCAGCGCCTGCCCAGCGGGACTTAGGTCAAGGGACAAGCCTCAAATCAGAGCTGTGCCACTGGCCTGTACAGCTGTCACTGCTTTCGCCAACTGCCCACTACCTGAAGGGCGCTCATCTCTTGCTGTGTGCAGACTGTGTTCCCTTTGCCTTTGCCGGCTTCCATGAACAGCTGCTGCGGGATCGGGTAGTTGCTGTGGCCTGCCCCAAGCTGGATGATGCCATGGGGCATGTAGAGCGGCTGGCAGCCATCATTCAGGCCAATCACTTGGCAGGCATTACCGTTGCCCGTATGGAGGTGCCCTGCTGCAGCGGCCTGCTGCGGATGGTGGAGATGGCATTGACAATGGCCGGAGTCTCACTGCCGGTGGAGGATGTAGTAGTCACCATTGCAGGCGATCTGAAAGCGCCCCAGACTCACCAAATGGGGGCATAGCAGCAATTTGACTGAAATAACCTGACTAACCTGCCGCCGCGGGGAGCTTGAGGAAGATCTCCCTGGCCAGTTCTCGATAAGCATCGACGCCGGGGACACTGCGGGCGTAGTGGATGGTGGGCTCTCCCGCCGCCGCTGATTCAGCAAACCGGATGCTCCTGTAGACTGTGTACTCATATACCCGGATGTCCGGTTCAAACGCAGCATGCAGTTCCTTGAGGACCTGGGCAGTATGATTGGTGCGGCGGTCAAACATGGTGGGCAGCAAACCGGCAATTTGGAGCTGGTTGTTGTGGTGGATCTGGACTTTGCGCACCAGCCTGAGCAGGCCCTGGACTGCCTTTTGTGCAAGGTACTCACACGCCACCGGAACCAGCAGATAATCGGCAATGGCCAGGGCATTGACGGTGAGCAGGCCCAGGGAAGGCTGGCAGTCGATCAAAATCACATCAAAATTATCCCGGATGGGCGTCAAGGAGATAGCCAGCCGCCGCTCCCGGGCAAAGCTGCCCACCAGCTCCATCTCTGCCAAGGCCAAATCGACATTGGCTGGGAGCAGGGAAGCACCGAAAGATGTCTCCAGCAGATAGGGCTCTGCACTTGATGAGCGCCGCAGGGCATCGTAGATGGTTCTCTCCAGGGAATCCGGCTGGTAGCCGCAGTAGAGGGTGAGGCTCCCCTGAGGATCTAAGTCTACCATCAGCACTCTGCTGCCCATCTCAGCTAGGGCAGCCCCTAAGTTAATTGTAGTTGTTGTCTTTCCGACTCCGCCTTTCTGACTGGCGATGGCGTATATGACAGCCACGTCCCACACCTGCCTCCTAAACTGCCGGCTGCAAAGGCCCGTTGAATTGCCTCACCCCTGCTGCTGAGGCCTCGTTGGCCTAATCTCATAGCCTCACCTCATCACCCATGTCTATGAGGCCCTTTTAGGCATCTGTATCCTGAGCCCCTTCCGGCTGGCATCAGTATTACTCCTGTATATATGGTAGAAATTCGCTGCTGGCCTGCAAAGACCTTTCATGTATCCTGCCAGGATATCGGCTCTGCTCTTTAGGCAGGTGTTTTCTTTTTTTTTACGAATACAATTTCTAGACAGGTTGTAGTGTTGGCATGACCCGTGCAAGTATCGTGACGAACAACCCACGTGAAGGGGGATTTACCTTGGAGAAGAGGCGGTTTGCTTTAGGTTTTGACTATGGGACCAATTCTGTCCGGGCTTTGGTAGTGGATATCGCCACCGGCGAAGAAGTCGGCACAGCCGTCTACAACTATACGGCAGGTGTCGAGGGAGTAATCGTCGATCCCGTCGATCCCAATGTGGCTCGGCAGCATCCCAAAGACTACGTTGATGGGCTGGAAGCCTCCGGCCGGGGCGCCATTGAGCAGGCCAAGGCCAATTGCAGAGACTTCAGTCCAGAACAGATCATTGGCATTGGGGTAGATACCACCGGCAGCACCCCCATTCCAGTAGATGCTGCAGGGGTTCCCTTGGGCCTTGACCCAAAGTTCGCTGACAACCCCAACGCCATGGCCTGGCTCTGGAAGGATCACACATCCTATGAAGAAGCTGCTGCCATTACTGCCAAGGCAGCGGAGATTAGGCCTGAGTTTCTAGCCAAGTGCGGCGGCGCGTACTCCTCAGAATGGTTCTGGTCGAAAATCTGGCACTGTATGAAGGTGGACCCAGAGGTATTTGAAGCTGCCTACACCTGGGTAGAGCTGGCAGATATCATTCCGGGATTTCTAACCGGCACATTAGCTCCCGATCAGCTGAAGCGGGGCGTGTGTGCAGCGGGGCATAAGGCCATGTACAATGATGGATGGGCCGGCTATCCCGATAAGGAGTTTCTCGCCTCTTTAGAACCTCGCCTGGCCAGAATCCGGGAAACCCTGCCGGATAAGGCCTATACCGCCGGGGAAAGGGCCGGGCTCCTGACTGAGGAATGGGCGGAGCGGCTGGGCCTTAGGCCTGGGATCGCCGTCAGCGTGGGAGCCTTTGACGCCCACATGGGAGCTGTGGGAGCTGGAGTCAAGGAAGGCACCCTGGTGAAGATCATCGGTACATCCACATGTGATGTGGCTGTGGCCAGCAAAGCTGCGGACCTGCCCGATGTTCCCGGAGTCTGCGGCATCGTTGATGGTTCAGTGCTGCCCGGTTACCTGGGACTGGAAGCCGGCCAGTCAGCGGTGGGGGATATCTTTAATTGGTTTGTCAAGAGTTGCGTGCCGGCCAGCTATCAGGAGGAAGCCCGGCAGCGGGGATTGGATCTGCACCAGCTGCTGACAGAGAAGGCAGAAAAGCAAAAACCCGGTGAAAGCGGGCTCATAGCCTTGGACTGGAATAACGGCAACCGCACCATCTTGGTAGATGTGCGGCTGAGCGGCTTGATGCTGGGGCAGACCCTCCAGACCCGGCCGGAGGAGATGTACCGTGCCTTGATTGAGGGTACAGCCTACGGCGCCCGGGTGATTATCGATCGGTTAGAAGAATATGGTGTCCACATCGAGGAGGTCATCAACTGCGGCGGCATCGCTGAGAAGAATCCGATGTTGATGCAAATCTACGCCGATGTCACCAACCGGACTATGAAGATCTCCCGGTCAGCCCAAACCCCAGCGCTGGGTGCAGCGATGTTCGGCGCCGTGGCTGCAGGGCCTGATAACGGCGGCTATGCAGCTGTAAGGGAAGCCCAGGCGGCCATGGGGGGATTGAAAGAGCGGCAGTTCGACCCCATCCCCGAAAATGTCAAGATCTACGAGAAGCTGTTTAGGATGTATAAAGAGCTCCACGATATTTTCGGAACCAGAGACTACACAGCTAACTTGTATCACATCATGAAGGATCTTCTGGACCTGAGGGATGCGGTCAGGGAAGGAAGGGACATAGACTAACACGAGCCCGCCGGTGGTGGGCTGGATCGAAGATGAGATCAAGTGCATTAGAGCAGCCCCCAGAGTATTTTGCATAGACGGAGCAGGGGGCTGCTCTTGATCATGCCTCTTTGGCCAATCGTATCAGGGCCATTTTCAGGGGCCGGATTCCCCGGGTCTTGGCCTTGTAGTCAAGAGTTGGATGCTCTTGGATAGCCTGGATTGCCTCCTCCAGCAGTTTAGCTTTCTGGGCCCGCTTAGCAGCATCGCACATGGCCAATTCCTCCTGCCTGGGTGTTTCTACTATAATTATGTACATCTGAGCTTAGGATTATGCATACCCTTGGCAACTTCCCCAGATTATGCCAGGGAGGCAGCATAGCTCACTGTCAAGGAGTGCATGCCAAACCCCGCTAAAACAGCCTTCTGCAGACTAACACCGCGGCCAAGAACCCCGCCAGATCTGACCACAAGCCAATGGGCAGGGCGTGACGAGAGCGGGTGATACCGACAGCTCCAAAATATACGGTGAGCACATACAAGGTGGTTTCAGTACTCCCTTGGATGGTGGAAGCTGTCATTCCCACCAGGGAATCAGGCCCATAGGTGTGGAGAAGCTCACCCAGCATGCCCAGGGCCCCTGAGCCGGAGAGGGGGCGGATGATGCCCATGGGAACAACCTCTGGAGGGATGCCCAGCATGTTAGTGAAGGGAGTGATGGCCTTCAGGAGCAGATCCATTCCCCCCGCAGCCCGGAACACCCGAATGGCCACAAACATAGCTATTAGGTAAGGGGTTATCCGCACCGCTGATGCTAGGCCATGCTTTGCACCTTCTACAAAGGCCTCATAGACTCTGACTCCCCGCACCAGCCCCCAGAGGGGAATGCCCAAGACCAGTGCCGGGACAGCCCAGCGGCTGATTCCCTCCATGATATTGATGATCATTGCTGTTCACCTCAATTCAGCAGGGATCCCCAGCGCACTCCGTCACCGCCTGGCCGCTGTCCAGCGGCGCCAGGCCCAATCGGCAATCACAGCTGTTACGGTGGAGACTCCCGAGGCGGCTAATGTCGGGCCGATAATCCGTGTGGGGTCGGCAGAACCGGCGGCTGCCCGCAGGGCGATGACAGTAATGGGTATTACAGTCAGGGAAGATGTGGTTACTACTGCGAAAGTGCACATGGCATCGGTGGCTGTGCCGGGATCACGGTTCAGCTCATCTAGTTTTTCCATGGCCCTAATCCCCAAGGGAGTAGCCGCGTTGCCGATTCCCAAAATATTGGCGCTCATACTCATGATGATGGCACCCATAGCGGGATGCTGCGGCGGGACATCGGGAAACAGCCGGCTGGTAATGGGCCGGAGCAGCCTGGCAAGCAGCTGGGTCAGTCCGGATTTCTCTGCAATTTCCATTAGGCCCGCCCAAAAGGCAATCAATCCCAAGAGGCCGATGACCAGCGTAACGGCATCGGCAGCCGCCCCTAGGATAGCGCTGGTCACCGAGGCTGCATCGCCGCTGTGGGCCGCGAGCAGTATTCCGCCGGCCAGCAGCAAGAACCAGATCCAGTTGATCATGCTCATACCTCCCCCGCTAATACTTATGCTGGCTGACGCGTATCATGATGTTGGATTGATAGTTGGGTCATCCTGGGACCAGCCTTGGCTGTGCAGCGCCCTGGGATCTGACCTTTCTTGACCAACAAAACGGGCGCTTTGGAGAAGTATTGGATGTAAGGGGCTGGATAATCCGGGAAATCCCGCGATTCTGCGGCATAATTTGGCCAGAAAGGCGGCAGGGATGATTGAATCCCCGCCGGAGATTCTGTTACAATAAAGCCGGAAGGTCAAAAAAGGTCAAAGACGGGCAGTCACGTTTTCAAGTGGAGGTGGCGTTCATCAGCAGCCTATCGGATCATATTGAGCGCTATATAAAAGCTCTGCTGGATCAAGCCGGTCAAGGCGGACTGGAGATTCGCCGTACCGAGTTGGCGGAGCTCTTTGAATGCGTACCATCCCAGATCAATTACGTGCTGAAGACGAGATTTAACAGTGAACGGGGATATATCGTCGAAAGCCGCCGGGGCGGAGGCGGCTACATCCGCATCGTCAGGCTGGAGCCACGGCATCCCCAGGGCATCTGCTCTTGGATATACCAGGCTATTGGCGACAGTATAGGTATGGATGAAGCCGAGGCGCTGCTGGTGCGGCTCTTAGACCACGATTACCTGAGCAGGCAAGATGCGCTGGTGATCCGCTCCCTATTGGCGGAGGAAACCGAGCAGCTCAAACCTGCCTATGCCGGCAGGGTGAGAGCCAGTCTGCTGCGGTCAATGCTGATTCTGCTGCTTCATGGAAGCGGCAACGGCAGGTAAGCCCTGTTGTAAAGGGAGCAAAGGGGGGTTGGATGTTGTTGTGTGAGGAGTGCCGCAAGCGTCCAGCTGCGGTTCATATTACCAAGATTGTGAATAACGTGAAGACAGAGATGCATTTGTGCCAGGAGTGCGCTCAAACCAAGGGCGAACTCAATATGAGCTTTGAACCGTCACTGACCTTCGAGAACTTCTTGAAAGGGATGCTCCAGCAGGCCCAAGCCCTTTCACAGGGGCCGGCGGTGGGCATCAGGCCCCAGCGCTGCCCCAACTGCGGCCATGCCTATGGTCAGTTTAAGGAATCTGGCCGGCTGGGATGCAGCGAATGCTATGAAGAGTTCAAAGGAGAGATCGTGCCGTTGGTGCGGCGCATTCAAGGCAGTGTCGGCCATACAGGGAAAGCGCCGGGCATCAGCAGTGCTGCTGCAGGCTACCGCCAGCAGATAGAAGAGCTCCGGGAGCAGCAGCGGAAGGCCATCATCGAGGAGAAGTACGAGGAAGCAGCCAAGCTGCGGGATAAGATCCGGGCCTTGGAAAAGAGCCTTCGGGAAGCGGAAAAACAAGAGGGCCGCTGAGCCGAGGGTGGAGAAAGGGGGGCAGCAATCTGTGTCTTTGCAGGATGCGGTGAATAAGATTCTCAGTCAGTGGATGAAGGGAGCCGGACCAGAAGATGATATCGTGATTGGCAGCCGGATACGCCTAGCCCGCAATATAGCCAGGATTCCCTTTCCAGCCGCGGCCAATGACCAGCAGGCGGCCCATGTAAATGAACTGGTCCGCTCAGTGGTGGAAAGCAACGCTGCTTTCGATTTGGATTATCTCAGCCTTGTGGATATGCCCAAATTGGAGAGGGAACTCTTGGTGGAAAAGCACCTGATCAGTCCCCAGCAGGCTAAAGATGTGAAGCATAAAGCTGTGGCCCTCAGCCGGGATGAGCTGATGAGCATCATGGTCAATGAGGAAGACCATCTCAGGATTCAGTCCATCTACCCCGGGTTTCAACTGCAATCAGCTTGGGAACAATGTGATCAAGCAGACGATGTTTTCGGGGAGAAACTGGAATATGCCTTTTCTACGGACCTGGGGTACTTGACCGCTTGTCCCACCAATGTCGGAACGGGAATGAGGGCTTCAGTGATGCTGCACCTGCCGGCATTGGCCATGACTAAGCAGATGCCCCGCCTCATACCGGCTGTCAACAAGTTGGGTATGGCGGTCAGGGGCTTGTACGGCGAAGGAACGGAATCTGTCGGGGACATATACCAGATTTCCAATCAGGTGACCTTGGGCCATTCTGAAAAGGAAATCATCCAGCACCTGGCCACCGTAGCTAGGCAAGTCATTGACCAGGAAAGAGAAGCCCGGGAGCAGCTGCTCAAACTGGGTAAAGCTCAGTTGGAGGATCGGTGCTACAGGGCCCTTGGAGTATTGACACAGGCTAGGCTTATATCCAGCCAGGAAGCTATGCAGCTGGCCTCCTTGGTATGGCTGGGCGTGGATTTGGGGCTCATCAAGGAGCTCGATGCCCGCCTGCCCAAATCCCTTGTAGTCTTGATCCGGCCGGCCCATCTCCAGAAGCTGATTGGCAGAAACATGGATGCCGGCGAGCGGGATGTGTATAGGGCCAGCCTGATTAGGGAATATCTGCAAAGCTGCCAATAGGAAGAATACCCATCCGTAGGAATGAAGTCTAGCAGATAAAGGAAGGTGAGGGTTAATGTTTGGCAGATTCACCGAGCGAGCGCAAAAGGTAATTGTTCTGTCTCAGGAGGAAGCTCGCCGCCTTGGCCATAGTGTGGTAGGGACCGAGCATATTCTCTTGGGACTGGTGGCTGAGGGCCATGGTGTGGCTGCCAGAGCCCTGCAGGAACTAGGTGCATTAGATCAAGTCCGCTCTGAGGTAGAGCGGGTTATCGGCCGGGGCGATGGGATCACCGCCGGCCAGATTGGTTTTACCCCCCGGGCTAAAAGGGTACTGGAGCTGGCCTTTGACGAAGCTCGTCAGCTGGGCCACACCTACATCGGTACAGAGCACATTCTCTTGGGCTTGATCCGGGAAGGTGAAGGGGTAGCAGCCCAGGTGCTGCGCAATCTAGGTGCAGATCTGGAGCGGGTCAGGAAGCAGGTGCTCAGCCTTCTGGGTGAGGGTGCAGCACCGGCAGCCGGCGGCAAGGGTGCCCGTGCCCGGAAGACTCCCACCCTGGATCAGTTCGGCCGGGACCTGACCGAGATGGCCCGGGAGGGCAAACTGGACCCGGTGATCGGCCGGGAGCAGGAGATTCAGCGGGTGATCCAGGTGCTGAGCCGCCGCACCAAAAACAATCCCTGTCTCATCGGAGAGCCCGGGGTCGGCAAGACGGCCATTGCAGAGGGGTTAGCCCAACTGATTGTGGCCGGGGATGTTCCCGAAACCTTGATTGGGAAACGGGTTGTAACCTTGGACCTGGGGGCTTTAGTAGCTGGTTCCAAGTTTAGAGGGGAGTTCGAAGAGCGGCTCAAGAAGGTAATGGAAGAGATTCGCGCCTCCGGTGATGTCATCCTCTTTATCGATGAGATGCATACCATCATCGGGGCAGGAGCGGCGGAGGGAGCCATTGATGCCAGCAACATCCTCAAACCGGCGCTGTCCAGGGGAGAATTGCAGGCTATTGGCGCTACCACCATCGACGAATACCGCAAGTATGTAGAAAGAGATGCAGCACTGGAGCGGAGATTCCAGCCTGTGATGGTAGATGAGCCCACCGTTGAGGAGAGTATCGCCATTCTGGAAGGCCTGCGGGATCGGTACGAGGCCCATCATCGAGTAAAGATCACCGATGAGGCCTTGGTTGCAGCGGTGAGGCTGGCCGACCGCTATGTGACCGATCGCTTCCTGCCGGATAAGGCCATTGACCTAATCGATGAGGCGGCATCGAAGGTGAGATTGTCGGGGTTAGTTACCCCTCCGCAGCTTAAGGAACTGGAGGCCAAGATCGAAGAACTCCGGGTTGAGAAGGAGTCAGCCATCAAGAATGAAGAGTTTGAGAAGGCTGCTGCCCTCAGGGATGAGGAGCAAAAGCTCAGAGAGCAGCTGGATAACGGCCGGGAGGAGTGGAAGAACAACCGGGTAAGGCAAGAAGGTGTAGTCAGTGCCGATGACATTGCTGAGGTGGTGTCCAGCTGGACCGGCATCCCGGTGGTAAAGCTGGCCCAGGAAGAGATGGACCGCCTGCTGGATCTGGAGAAAATCCTGCACCAGCGGGTAATTGGACAAGAAGAAGCCATCACTTCAATGTCCCAAGCTATCCGCAGGGCCCATGCCGGGTTGAAGGATCCTAAGCGGCCGGTTGGTTCCTTCATCTTCCTAGGGCCCACAGGGGTGGGCAAGACAGAACTGGCCCGGGCTTTGGCAGAGGCACTCTTCGGCGATGAAGATGCCATGATCCGGCTGGATATGTCAGAGTATATGGAGCGCCACACAGTCTCCCGCTTGATTGGTGCTCCTCCGGGATACGTGGGCTATGAAGAGGCAGGGCAGCTCACAGAAAAGGTACGGCGCCGCCCCTACTCAGTAGTGCTGTTTGATGAGATAGAAAAAGCCCATCCTGAGGTCTTCAATATCCTGCTGCAAGTACTGGAGGACGGCCGCCTCACCGATGCCAAGGGCAGGACTGTCGACTTCCGCAACACTGTCCTGATCATGACTTCCAACGTAGGTGCCCATCAGATTCAGCGGAGCGGCGGCAGCATAGGCTTTAGAATTGACGAAGATGAAGAAAGCAGCTATCAGGATATGAAGAGGCTGGTCACCGATGAGCTGCGCAGGACTTTCCGGCCTGAGTTTCTCAACCGGATCGATGAGGTCATCGTATTCCACGCCCTGAACAAAGAGCACATCAAGGATATCGTTGAAATTATGCTCAAGGACCTGCGGCTGCAGCTGCAGGACCGGGGCATGTCCATTACCGTCAGTGACGCAGCCAAGGAAATCCTCATCGATGAGGGGTTTGATCCTGACTATGGTGCCCGGCCGCTGCGGCGAGCCATCCAGCGGCTTATCGAAACACCGCTGTCCGAGGAGATTCTCCGAGGGACCTTCACTGATGGTGACATGATCTTGGTGGGCGCAGATGGTGGGGAGCTGGTCTTTGTCAAGAAAGAGGAAGAGCTAGCTAAGGTGTAAAACTCTAACCAACATGTGGGCGGGAAGCAGCCGGCATTTTGCGGTGCTTCCCGCCTATTGCCTCCTGCAGCCGGCTTAGATTTTCATGCATCCACAGGGAAACTAATTGATTTATCGGGATTTGCCCCGAAAATTGATATATCCTGGCAGGGATGCTATACTTAAAATGATTTGCTGGATCACTTCATGGGGGAAGTATATGGCCAGGCTCAGGAAGAAATATGTTTGTCAAAACTGCGGCCATGAGACGATGCAGTGGTTTGGAAAGTGTCCTGGCTGCCAAGAATGGAACGTTCTGGTGGAGGAGATCCAGTCCCCAAACAGTGCTCCTTCTGACCGAGCTTCTGGGACCAGGCGGACCAACTCCCGCCCGACGCCGCTTTCACAGCTTGACGTCCTTTCTCAATACCGCCAATCGACAGGGCTGGCTGAGCTGGATAGGGTTCTGGGCGGCGGCATAGTCCCCGGCGGTGCCGTTTTGGTAGGCGGGGAGCCAGGCGCCGGTAAGTCCACCTTGCTGCTCCAGGTAGCCGGCTATCTGGCTGCCGGCGGTCAGCCGGTTCTCTATGTCTCCGGGGAAGAGTCCGGCCCCCAAATCAGATTGCGGGCTCAACGGCTGGGTGTCCTGCAGGATTCATTATTCGTCTTGACTGAAGTAGATGTGGAGGCAGTTATCGCCCATGCAGCCCAGCTGCAGCCGGTGCTGTGCATCATCGATTCCATTCAAACCATGGTCCAGCAAGGGCTCGACTCAGCTCCCGGCAGCATAGTCCAGGTGAGGGAAACCGCCTCCCGGCTGATTGCCGCTGCCAAGGAAGCCAATATCGCCACATTCCTGGTCGGCCACGTGAACAAGGGCGGTGCCATCGCCGGCCCTAAAGTGCTGGAACACGCTGTAGATACAGTCCTGTATTTCGAGGGAGACCGCCATGCCAATTTCCGGATCCTCCGGGCGGTGAAGAACCGCTATGGATCCACCAACGAGATCGGGGTTTTCCAGATGGGAAGCAGGGGATTGGAAGCTGTAGACAACCCCTCTTCTTTCTTCTTAGCGGAGCGCCCCCGCCAGGTGCCGGGGTCAGTGGTCACTGCTTGCATGGAGGGTACCAGATCCTTGCTGGTAGAAGTTCAGGCCTTGGTGGGGCCCAGCCCCTTTGGCGGCACACCTAGGCGGCAATCTACAGGTGTGGATCCCAGGCGCCTAGCCATGATCTTGGCAGTGCTGGAGAAGCGCTGCGGCTTGCAGCTGCAGACCCAGGATGTATATGTGAATGTGGCTGGCGGAGTGAGGAGCGAGGAGCCGGGGGTAGATTTGGCAGTGGCGGTGGCGGTGGGCAGCAGCCTGTACAACCGGGCTGTAGATGCTGACACCATAGTGATAGGGGAGATTGGGCTGGCCGGTGAAGTGCGAAGCGTGCCTTACGGCGACGGCCGCCTTGCGGAAGCGGCTAAACTGGGCTTTAGAAGGGCCATTATCCCTGCCGGTGTTTACCAGGCCGCATCTGGCAGCGGCCTTCAGCTGGAACTTACGGCTGTCCGTTCCGTGTCTCAAAGCCTGGAGCTGGCTTTGCCCCGCTTAGGGAAACCGAAGAATGTCTAGGATAAGGGGGGGACGACTATGAAGGATGCCAGGTCAACTGCAGATGAGCAGATGCGTAGGACAGTTTGGATGCTGGCCCCGGGGACCATGCTCTATGAGGGTTTGGAGAACATCCTTCGGGCTCGTACCGGTGCTCTCATCGTAGTTGGTGATAGTGAACAGGTGCTTGATTTGGTCGATGGAGGCTTCCGCATCGATTCGGAAATGCGCCCCACGGCTCTGTACGAACTAGCCAAGATGGATGGGGCAATTGTGCTCAGCAGTGATGCCAAGCGGATCCTCTTTGCCAATGCCCAACTAAATCCCGATCCTCTAATTCCAACCTTCGAAACCGGTACTCGGCACCGCACCGCTGAGCGGGTGGCTAGGCAGACGGGGGAACTAGTAATCTCCATCTCCCAGCGCCGCAATGTCATCACGCTGTATAAAGGCAATTTTAAATACGTAATGCGAGATATCAGTGTGATCCTGACCAAAGCAAATCAAGCACTGCAGACATTGGAGAAATATAAGAGTGTGCTGGAACAGGGGCTGATCAATATCAGTGCCCTTGAATTTGAGGACTTGGTTACTTTGACTGATGTCACTCAAGTACTGCAGCGGGCCCAAATGGTAGAGCGGATAGCTGGCGAGATTGACAAGTACGTAGCAGAGCTGGGTGCCGAGGGGCGCCTCGTCAATATGCAGCTGGAAGAGCTGATGGTGGATATCAAGGATCAGGGGCCTCTGGTGGTAAGGGATTACTTAGCTCCTGGCAAGGAAGAAACGGCTGATCAGGTATGGGAGTCACTGGGCCATTGGAGCGCCGAGGAACTTCTGGATTTATCCCAGATTGGACGGGCATTGGGTTACAGCGGCGGCATCGGCAGCCTCGACACATCGGTGACCCCTAGGGGTTACCGCATTCTGACCAAGATCCCCAGACTGCCTATGCCTGTCATCGAAAACCTGATTTCCACTTTTCAAAGGCTCTCTGACATTATGGCAGCCAGCACCGATGAGCTTGATGATGTAGAAGGCATCGGCGAAGTTAGAGCCAAAGCCATTCAGGAAGGCTTGCGGCGGCTGCGGGAACAGGTGCTCTTAGACCGACACATTTGAGGGACTGATGAAAAACTGCGAAATGCCGCCTAATGTGGCGAATTAGCTCGCAAATCCTCGAAACGGGCAGGGATTGACAGTTCCTGGCGTTTGATGCTACAATAAAGTAGGGTTCGTATAGCCACATAGGCTATAGAATGGAGGTCCCTCGTGTGTTTAATATCGGTGATAAAGTGGTTTACCCTATGCATGGAGCTGGTGTCATCGAAGCTATCGAAGAGAGAGAGGTCCTGGGCAACAAGCAGAAGTACTATATCATGAAACTTCCCATCGGTGAGATGCAGGTCATGGTTCCCATGGACAATGTTGAGGAAGTAGGCTTAAGGGAGATCATTGACCAAGAGGGAGTAGAAAAGGTAATCGAGATCCTCAAGGGTAAGAAGACGAAGATGTCTTCCAACTGGAATAGGCGATACAGGGCTAACATGGAGAAAATCCGTTCAGGCGATATCTTTGAAGTAGCTGAAGTGGTCCGCAACCTAGCCATCAGGGATGCAGAGAAGGGCCTGTCAACTGGTGAGAAGAAGATGCTGGACAGTGCCAGGCAGATTCTCATTAGTGAATTGGTATTGGCTCAAGATGCGACGGAGGAAGAGATAGAGGAGCTCTTAGAGGAGTGTCTTGGATAATGCGTCAGGTATGTCCTGGCGCGTTTTTGTACGGGGCATTATAGATGGTTAACATAAAGGCTTGAGAGTCAAGTAGTAATGATTTGGCTGGATTTGGGACAGACTGTGTAAAGGAGGTGACAAAATGATGTACAGGCTAATCCTGAAGCTGGTGTTTGTCCTCATGGGTGCAGGCATTTTGCGTCAGGCAGCAGCGTATCTGTTGAGTGAAGGGTTGTGGCTGAGCCCGGCAGCTAATAGTAGTCGGGTTTTGTTGTCGGCATCGGTAATCGGTGCTGTTCTAGGCTTTATCATTGGCCCTCGGATTATCGACAGGTTTGAGCAGGCGATGGGCCGGCTCATCTCTAGCCTAAATCGGACCTCGCCATATGACTTGATCGTCGGCTCCGCGGGCTTGGTTGTTGGATTGCTCATCGGCATTCTTGCTACTATTCCTATCCCTGGACATGTACCAATCATCGGAGAATACGTCCCCTTAGTCGTGACCCTTTCTGTAGGGTATGTAGCAATGACAGTGGCTCTGAAGAAAAAAGAGGAATTATTGAATTTGTTCAATCTCTTTCCCCGTTCAGTAGATAAGCAAACTGGACGGGAGCGGCGCATCTTCGGGCAGAAGGTGCCCTGCAAGATCCTAGATACCAGTGTAATTATCGATGGCAGGATCGCGGATATCTGCCGCACCCAGTTCCTGGAGGGGACATTGGTAGTGCCTGGGTTTGTCTTGGAAGAACTGCAGCACATCGCTGACTCCTCAGATGTGCTGAAGCGCAACCGGGGCAGACGGGGGCTGGACATCCTCAACAAGATGCAGAAGGAGCCCGGAATTACCATCAAGATTGACTATCGGGACTTTGATGACATCGCTGAAGTCGACACCAAGCTGATCCGTTTGGCCAAGCTGCTGGGCGGCAAAGTGATCACCAATGACTACAACCTCAACAAAGTAGCAGAACTGCAGGGCATACCTGTACTCAACATCAATGAGCTGGCCAATGCCGTTAAGCCCATCGTTCTGCCGGGAGAAGAAATGGTTGTCCATGTAATCAAAGACGGAAAAGAACAAGGACAAGGTGTAGCTTACTTAGATGACGGCACGATGATTGTAGTCGACGGCGGCCGCAAGTATATCGGAGAAGATATCGGTGTCATGGTAACCAGTGTTCTGCAGACAGCCGCCGGGAGAATGATCTTCGCCAAGCCCAAGGCCATGGAAAAGGCATTGTAACCGATCATCAGCTGGTCATAGTTGGCAGGATAGGGTCTCGCTGGATCAGATCAGCGGGGCCCTTTTAATTGGGGAAATCCGGCCAGATATCAAGAGCCGGACAAGTTCTTGGGAGATAGGGGAGTGGAGATGAAGTGGGACGAGTAACGGCGGTTGTGGCGGCAGCAGGCAAAGGAGCGCGGATGGGCCTTGGGGGTCCGGGAAAACAGTATGTCCCCGTGGGGGGCAAGCCGGTCCTTGCCCGCACCTTGATGGCCCTGGCTGATGTGCCTGCCGTAGATGGGATTATTGTGGTGACAGGGGAAGGCCAGATCCCCTTGGCTCGGCAGTTAGTGCGGGATTATGCCATCGAGAAAGTGATCGGCATCGTACCGGGGGGCGATACCCGGCAGCAGTCGGTCTGGGCAGGGCTGAGGGAGGCTCCCTCTGATACAGAGATAGTTGTGGTCCATGATGGCGCCAGGCCTTTGGTGGATCCAGCTGTGATCGTTCAGGTGATCAAAGCCGCCCGGGAGCATGGCGCGGCGGGGGCGGCAGTGCCGGTCAAAGACACTATCAAAGCAAGTGATGAAGCCGGTTTTGTGGAATCTACCCCGCCCCGGGACAGGCTCTGGGCAATTCAGACTCCCCAGGCTTTTCGCTATGAACTGCTGATCGAGGCGCATCTTAAGGCCCAGGCCAGGGATTACGAAGGTACCGATGACTGTGTCCTGGTGGAAGAACTAGGCTGCCCGGTGAAGCTGGTTCAGGGCACTTACCGGAATCTCAAGCTGACAACCCCCGAGGATCTGGTGATTGCTGAAGCGCTGCTGGAAGCAGGCGGCAAAGAGGAAGCCCGAGAGGAAAACCCAGGCTGCCCAAGGGCCCGGGTTGGGTGGGGCTATGATATCCACCAGCTGGTGGCAGGACGTCCCCTGATCCTGGGAGGTGTGAGCATCCCCTATGAAAAAGGCCTTTTGGGCCATTCCGATGCCGATGTACTGCTCCATGCGGTGATGGATGCCCTGCTGGGGGCACTGGCCTTAGGAGATATCGGCAAGCACTTTCCCGATACCGATCCCAAGTGGCGGGGAGCCGACAGCCTGGAACTCCTGGGTCAAGTGGGTAGGATCCTGGCTTCCAGCGGCCCCTGTAAGCCAGTCATCTCCCACATCGATTGTGTGGTTGTCGCTGAGCGGCCCAAATTGGCTCCCCATATCGAGCAGATGCGAAAGAATATCGCCGGAGCCTTGGACCTTGCCATTGAGCAGGTGAGCGTCAAGGCCACTACTGCAGAGGGTCTGGGGCTGGCCGGCCGGGGTGAAGGAATCATCGCTCAAGCAGCAGCCGTTGTCATAGCCTAAGCAAGGCACATCAAGGTGCTGCCCCAGCTCCAGCAGGGCTCGCCAAAGGGGCCTTCTTGGTGTATGGAACCCTCCTTTTTTACCCATACTAGGAATAAATGGCAGCAGTTGGGTAAAAGGGAGGGTTCTGCAATTGAAGAAACTTGTCAGCTTGTTGATTGTCCTCTGCCTGACACTTCCTACCGCAGGCAGGCTGGCTGCAGGCATCTATGCAGCAGGGGATACCGTGATGGCCGCTGAGAGTATAGGTGTCCGCCAAGCCTGCATCGCTGGGCGAGAGGTAGGGGAAGTACTCATCAACCGCCAAGTGGTCTTGCGGGTGAGGGCCAGTGCCGGAGGGCTCAGCCCCTTCCAGCGGGCAGCCATTATTGCCGGCCGGCTGGCTGCCTGCGCAGGAGATGCTTGCCCGCCAGAGTCCATCTTTCCCGATGTAATCAACGGCAGCATCGCTGTCAGCTGGCGGGGGGAACTGATGGCAACCGTCGATGCTGCCCATGCTAAGCTCAACAACACCAGTCAGTACCTCTTGGCCAAGGTGTGGGCCGATAATATCCGGCGGGCCCTTGGCTGTGAGCCTGTTCCGGCAGAGTATGTCTTGCATAGCGCTACCGATGAGGTGATCACTGCCTTCTGCACAGCATCGTGGTACGGCAAAGGGTTAGATGGGCGGGCCACAGCCAGCGGCGAGGCCTTTGACAGCTCTGCTCTGACTGCCGCCCACCGCTATCTGCCCTTTGGCACCCAAGTGCGGGTTACCAATTTGAAGAACGGCAGGAGTGTGGTTGTGACCATCAATGACCGGGGGCCCTATGTCAAGGGCAGGGCCATCGATCTCTCACAAGGAGCTGCAGCTGCCCTGGG
>LFRM01204484.1_pt1 | contig 17922 bp, 19 predicted proteins | sample 618341 | NCBI WGS metagenome assembly LFRM01 (sample SAMN03654438, study PRJNA283298) | anaerobic digester metagenome | isolation source: pool of bioreactors CSTR01a, CSTR02a, and CSTR03a thermophilic anaerobic... | place: Denmark: Kgs. Lyngby | collected 2014-05-21 | reverse complement strand
TGTAAAGGCTTATTATTAGACATATGTAAATCACTTTGATAGTATGAATGTAATGAACTCGAAACTGAGTTGAGTTTGCTACATATTATGTTTTTTTGTAGCTATAAGAAATAGAAAGAAAATTAGGAGGATATTAAATGTTAAAAATTGGAATTATTGTAGGAAGTACACGACCTGGGAGAAATGGAGAAGCAGTTGCAAATTGGGTTTTTGAACAATCAAAAAAACAAACTGAAGCTCAATTTGAATTAGTAGATATTGCAGATTACGATTTACCACTATTAGATGAACCTTATCCAGCTGCAATGCAGCAATATAGCCAAGATCACACTAAAAAATGGTCTAAAAAAATCAATGAATTTGATGGCTTTGTATTTGTTACACCTGAGTATAATCACAGTACATCAGGTGCATTAAAAAATGCAATAGATTACTTAAACGCTGAATGGGCAAATAAGGCAGCAGGATTTGTAAGTTATGGTAGTGCAGGTGGAGCTCGTGCTGTAGAACACTTAAGAACAATCTTAGCTGAATTAAGAGTTGCTACTGTAAGATCACAAGTTATGTTTTCACTATTTACAGATTTTAAAGATATGAGTACATTTACACCACATGAAAGAAATGAAGCATCAACTGATGCAATGTTTAAAGAAGTTATTTCATGGAGTAAAGCTTTAAAAACTATTCGCTAAATAGTCATTTAAAAGTTAAAGATGTAGCAATTGCTACATCTTTTTTTTGCTTTAATTTAAAAACCAGCAGCAATCAATTAAGATTACTGCTGGCGGGGCAAACATTATGTAAATAAACTAAGTTTTCTAAATTTCTCTAAATCACTAATTTGTGTAACATTATTATTTTCTACTAAGTATATCTTATCATATAACGATAAGTTTTCGTCAAAAATGATGTGACTAACATTAATAACTGTTTTAGGTACAGTTAAAATCATTTTTTCTATGCTTTGGCCAACTTCTTTATCTAAACTAGCAAATATCTCATCACAAATAATTAAACTAGTATCTAAATATAAAGCTCTTGCTAATAACAAACGCGCTCTTTGACCACCTGATAAATTTGAGCCGTTATTTTTCAAAACAAAGTCTTGATCAACATCGACTAACTCAACCGCTTTTAATATGCTATCTAAATTATTTAAATTATCAGTTTTATTCAATGTTATATTAACTTTTAAACTTGCATTGAATATAAAGCCAATTTGGTCAACAACTGAAAGTTGTTTAAAGTAGCTTTCAACTGTTATATCTTTAAGTGAGTGATTATTAATTAAAAGACTGCCAGCTTTTATGGGAAGCTGTTTACGCAAAGTTTTCAAAATTGTGCTTTTACCAGCTCCACTACTACCAACAATTAAAACTTTTTCGTTTTTTTCAATTGAAACATCAACCTTATCCAATATAATTGTTTCATTGTAACCAAGGCTTGCTTCTTTAAATCTAACTTTCTCTATTCTTTCTATATCAACGATTGAACTACTGACTTTTTCACTTAATGCCTTGTCATAATCTTTTAGTACCACTGATATTCCAGCCATTTGCGAAATATATGGTGAAATGTTTTGCATGGGCCATATGGATTGAGAAAATGCCGTTCCTGCAATTAAAGTAGTGCCTAAAGATAAGCCTGCTCTTTTTGCTAAATAAAGACCAGCAATAATCATAGTTAAAATAATTGTCATTTGAATAAAGCTATTTAAAGCATCAACCTGAGTGCTTTTTTTGTCGACTTCATAGTTATCCTTTTGAACTTGAACTGCTAAATCTTTAAATTTAGAAAGCCTAACTTTTTCTAAACTGTTTTGTTTAATAATAAAAAAACCAGATAAAGTTTCATTAATGTAATTTGTGTACTTTTGTAGTGATTTTGATTTAACACTTTCTTTTTTCGCAACTGGTTTACTTGTTTTTTTACTTATTAATATAAAGAATATCAACATAAAGATCGCAACCATTAACAAGCCTAAATTAACTGTCGCTAATATTAGCATTGATACAGCTAGTTCTGCTGAAATTTCCATTAATTCAATTAACTTTAAATAAAACCTTTCTTCATAACGATCAGCATCATTACTCAATTGTGATAAATATATATTTTCATCTTTTTGATTTAAATCTTTTATATCAAGATCGAATAACTTTTCAACATAGCCTAGCCTTAAATCTTGCATGCTTTGATTTAAATAAAGCGACTTTAAATAAGTCTTAATTAGATTTAAAACTAATTGTAATACAATTACAATTAGCAAAATTTCAGAAATAGTTACAAGCTTATCAGCATCACCACTTACTGCTGCATCAGTAATAAAACGTATTGAAAACAAACTTGCCCCACCAACTATTGCACTAAGCATAACTGATATAGTCAAAAAGATTAAATGTTTTTTGCTTCCATAACGATATTTAAGCATTTTGGATTCCTTTCATTTTAGACAAATCAACAACTTTATCAAAATTCTTCGATAAAATATCTATGTGACGATGAGATATAACCAAAATTGTTTTATCTAATTGTTTAATAGTTTTATAAATTTTATACGCAGTAGCATCATCAAGGCTTGAACTTGGCTCATCAAAAATTAGCATTGACTTGTCTTGATATAACTCTCTTGCAATATTTATTCGTTGTCTTTGACCACCTGATATATTTGAACCATTATTATATAGCAAATAATCTGTTTTTAAATCAAGACTAAAAACCCAATCACTTAGGACTGCCATTTTTAAGACGTTTAAAAACTTGGCTTCATTGTATGGTTGATTTAAAACAATATTATTTCTTATTGAATCATCAAAAATAAAATGTTCTTGACGAATATAACCAATGTTATCATTTAGACTTTGAAAATCAATTAATTTCAAGCTTAAATTATCATAGAAAATCTCACCACTATAGTCATTTAGGTTTTGGGTTAGTGTATTAATCAAAGTAGTTTTACCTGTTCCCGATGGACCATAAATTAAAACTTTTTCATTTTTGTTTATAGTTAAATTAATATCATTTAAAACACAGTGATCTTTATAACAATATGTTAAATTGTTAACACTTATTGACTCATTAAAAACAAAAGGCTGTAAGGATGAAGTTACTTCGTCGTGCTTGGCAATTTTATTGAAAATATCTTTTGAAGTTTTGTAGCGATTAATCATAGAAAAACCACTTCTTAAAGACCAAATTAGCTGGCCTATTAAATTAAACACTACAACTAAACTACTTAATCCAATTTGGTCTATAGAAAATAAGTAGGCAGCATAAATAATTGTGAATACTTGATAAGTTCCAGCAAGCCAGGTCATGATGTTTTCTTGAATGTTACTTATTTGATAACTTGCCTTTTTTTGTTTTTCGAGTTGAGCGATATCTAAAAGAAAAGTATTTTTAAACAAGTTGGTAACTCTATACAGTTTAATTGTTTCTAAGCCCCTTAAAATATTTGTTAAACTTTCATGAAACTTAATATTTTCTTGAAGAACTTTTTGTTTTTTTTCTATTGTTGGCTTTTCAAATAATTTACTCAATAAAAAAAGTGTTAAAGCCATGATTGTAGTTAAGATGGCGATTAAAGGTGATATAAAAAATAAGATTGTCACACCAATTGCAAAATTAAAAAGTGAATAAACTACTCTTAATATTGCTAAAAAGAAATCATTTTCAAATAGATTAATGTCGGATACTAGCTGTGATTGGTATGATTCCATTGTTTCACTTTTAAATTCACTAATATTTTTACTTAATAGTTTTTTATAAGACAACATTCTCACTTGAACTAGTACATCACGCATAAATCCTATCCGCAAAAATCGAGACATTACTTGTAAAGCAATTGGAATATAACCCAAGGCAACACTTAATAGTGCTATTTTGATTATTTCAGCACCACTATTTGCTTCTAGTAGATTAAAAGCATTAGCAAGTGCAAAAGTAATCATAATGTCACTTGGCGCAATAATTAAGACTCCAATAATGTATAGGATAAATTGCTTTTTATTCTGTGTGAACAGTGCTTTCATTTCCATAAATTCCTCCTACAATCATAATTTTAATCTAATAATCAACTTTATTGAATAAATTTAAATAAGCAGTGTATAAAACAGCTTATGTAGAAAGAATTAGTCAATAAATATTACATTAATTTAATTATACAGTTATTAGAGTCAATTACAACTTTTTTAACAAGAATTAAAAAAACGTGTCCTAATGCCGTATGAGGTGGACACGTTTAATATTATAGAAGATCTTAAACCTTCTATATGTATGTTTAATTATTTGGATTTGTTGTGATAAATAATTTCGTGGATGTGTCTACCAATGTAGTCTTACTCTACCAGATTATAATCAGTCGTGACTTTAATAGCATTGCTACCATTTATAATTACTTAAATCACTAAACGAAATATAACACTAATTATTACTTCGACGATTATAACAGGAACTGCTACTGCCTTATTTTGTACGGAGTACACTACCTACTTATCACAACTCCTCCTCTTACAACATTATTATAGCAAATATAATTTACTTATGCTAATTTACTATCTATTTAAAATTTAAATCTTAAATAAATAATTAAAGTAAAATAACAAAAAAATTTGACCTTTGATTCAAGCCAAATTTCGATAATTTAATTTAAGAGGTGTGAGATAAGTTTAATCTGATTAATTCAATTCTTAATTCTTTAAAGATGTTATTTTGCAAGTTGTATTATTTTAACTTTCAATTACCTAGATTTTTAAATCTAAATTAAATCTTTACGTTACTAATTTTAATTTCATTGATCTTATTCAAATTTTTATTCATTTTTGATTTTTCACTATCAACTTATCTCTCTACCTCTCCTTGCAAATACATATTAGCATAATATTTAATATATGTAAAGGCTTACAATAATATTTTAAGTGTTTTTATTATTGTTTTTTTTAATAATTTTCAATGCTATAAATAATGATGTTATAGCTCCAATAATGGAGCCAATATAAGTAGTTAATTCATAGCCTTCAATACCGAAATTTTCATAAATATCAAAGCTACCTAAAAACGTTCCCCCTAAAACCAAGCCACCATAACCACCAACAAGTATTCCTAAAACAAAACCAGCTAAGATAAATACGGTTTTATAAGCGGTAGACTTTTTCATCTGCTATCACCTTCACTTCTATTTATATTATAACAAAGTAATAATGTCAGACTCAATTTTGCTATTAAAAAGTGTTCTGCTTTTTAAACAAAACACTAAATGTAATTTATTTATTATGAGAAAGTTTTTTTTCAAGTTGACCCAAAATTAAATCAGTCATAATTGCCATAAGCGCAGTAGGGAGCGCACCAGCCCAAATAATGGCACTACCATCACTAACATTAATTCCTCTAGTAATGATTTCACCTAAGCCACCAGCACCTACAAAGGTCCCAATTGTTGCAATACCTATTGCAACAACTAATGCATTTCTAACTCCACCAATAATCATTGAAACTGAAAGTGGAAGTTCCACCTTTAATATAACTTGCATTTTAGTCATACCCATTCCCTTAGCAATATCTAAAAGCTGGTTTTCTACTTGTTTAACACCAGCGTACGTATTACTAATAATCGGCAATAGTGAGTATAAAAAGATTGTAACAACTACCGTGTTTGGGCCTAGACCCAAACCAATCATTAAAATTGATAACATTGCTAAAGATGGAATTGTTTGAATTATATTAGCTAGCCTAATAACCCAATTTGCTAATTTTCGATGACGAGCAATATAAAAACCAATTGGAATACCAATTAAACTCGCAAATAAAACACCATAAACTGACATTAAAAGATGGCGAATAAACTGATCGAATACGTATGATCCATTTATTGCATAATATTTAATTAACTCATTAATCATTTAGTCTCACCATCCTTAATTCTTTTGTTTAAATCTATTATAATTTCTCGATAATCATTTCTACTTTCTAAAGGCTCAATAGTTTTATCTTCAAAGTAATTATTTTTTTCTAAAAATTTTCGAGCAATAATTGGTGCTTCAACCTTGTCTTGATCAGATATACGATTTAATTCTTGCATATCTTCACTCGTAATAGCACCTTCTAAGCGTAAAAACACTTCAATTAACTCAGGTCTTTTTTCTAAAAGTTCCATCGTTATAACTGGACTTGCATCATAAGGTGGAAATAATTGTAAGTCATCTTCTAAAACAATTAAATTGTTGGCTTGTATTCTACCATCAGTCGAATAGCCTAAGACAACATCCATTTCATTTGCCGCAACTGCCTCATATACCAAACCAATTTGCATAGGATAAACACGCTCAAAGTCAAACTCATAAATTAATTTAAAGTCTTCATAGCCATCTCCTTGACGATCAATCCATCCTGTATCAACACCTGCTTTTATAGTAGGTGCTAAGTCTCTTAAGTCACTAACTTTACTAAGGTTATTTTCTTTGGCAAAATCGGCTCTAACCATAAAGGCGTAAGTATTTGCAAAACCATAACTTGGAAACCAAATCATGTCATATTTATCATAATAACCTTTAACAACACGTTGCATAGCTAAAATTGGATCCTTTATTGACTCTTGATTTAGTTCACCTGTTAGTGATGTCCCAGTATACATAGCTCCAGATATATTAGTATCACCACCAGTCATTGTTTGTAAAATCAAAAGTGATGATCCTAGATTATTGATTAAATTGGTTTTAACATCTGGCATGTAATGCTTAATCATTTCTAAATTAATGGCCGCTAAAATTTGACGCTCTGATGTACTACCACCTGCAATAACAATATCATTGTTTGAAACATTAGCGCCAAGACCAGGCAAACTACAGGCTGTTAAAGTTAAAGTGAAAACCATCATTATTAATATTGATTTTATATTTTTCATATCATCTCACATGCTTGGAGGGCATCAGATGCAAATTTTGGAACTAAAAGTTTTTCGATTAAACTTAAAATTCCATCAATAATTAAGGCCATAATAGTTATTGGGATTGTACCTGCAATAATCATTGGGAAATTAAAGTTGTTTAAACCATTAAAAATAAACTCTCCTAAGCCACCTGCACCAATATAAGCTGCTAAACTTGTCCAAGCTACAACATAAATCGCTGAAAGACGAATACCAGACATAATGACACCAATTGATAACGGTACTTGAACCTTTAATATTATTTGCCAAGGCTTCAAGCCCATGCCTTTTGCTGCATCGATGATATTCTGATTAACTGAATTCATACCTAAAACTGTGTTTCTTAAAATAGGCAATAGCGAGTAAATAAATAAAGCCAAAATAGCTGGAAATTTACCAACTCCAAAAATTGGCACCATAATAGCTAATAGAGCAAGTGATGGTACTGTTTGCAAAACAGATGAGATGCCAATGACAACTCCTGCTGCCTTTTTACTTCTCGAGATTAATAAGCCTAAAGGCACTGCAAAAATAATTCCTAAAGCCAAAGCTGACATACTTAAAAAAAGATGCTCAGATATTTTAAAGATAATTTGTGAAAAATTTTCTATAAGAAAACTCATTTAGCATCTAACTCCTCTTTATCATTATTTTCTTGTTTTTCATCATCATTACTAAATAAAAGTTCCACAGCTGATTGAACTTTATCATCAGTAATAATTGCAACTTCATTTTCAGCTTCAATTTCTGGTTCATATTCTTTCCAAAATACATCATAAACCTCACTAACAATTGAAGATCTAGTAACCAATCCAACCAAGTGACCTTTATCATCAACGACCGATAGATTTCTATAGCCCAAGTCACTAATATAATAAATACTATCTCTAATACTTGTCGTATTTGAAACAAAAGTTACTTTTTTCATTAAGTCTTTAGCCAAAATATCTGGATTTCTATTTAATGTAATTGAACGTAAATCAACACGTCCCTTTAAAATGTTGTTATCATCAACAATTAAAATATCATCAACCTTGGTTTTATTCATTAGTCTAGCGACATTTCTTGCTGTCTCATTTTCATTAATCTTAATTGGATCTTTCAACATGATTTTCTCAACAGTTTCATACTCAAAACTAGACTGACTCAAGCGGTCTTCTCCAATTAAACTTTTTACAAAGTCATTAGCAGGACTAGTTAAAATTTCTTGAGGTGTTCCAAGTTGGACAACTTTTCCTTTATCCATAATTACTATTCGATCCGCTAAAAGTAGAGCTTCATCCATATCATGCGTAACAAAGACAATTGTTTTATTCATTTCAAATTGAAGTCTTTTAATTAGTCTTTGTAGTGCTTCTCTTGTTATTGGGTCTAAAGCGCCAAATGGCTCATCCATTAAAACAATTTCTTGATCAGCAGCTAAGGCTCTAATTACACCAATTCTTTGTTGCATACCCCCACTTAATTCAGATGGATATGATTCTAATAAATCTTGGGACAAATCGATTCTCTTCATTAAATCAATTGCTGTTGCTCTTGTTTTTTCTTTTGGCCATCCTAATAGATTTGGCACCATTGCAATGTTTTCATAAATTGTCATATGGGGCATTAGCCCGATTTGTTGAATAACATAGCCAATTTCACGTCGCAGTAAAACTTCATCCTTATCTCTAATATCTTCTCCATTAATGGTAATACTCCCCTCACTAATAGTTTCCATTCGATTTATTAAGCGCATACTAGTTGTTTTACCACTACCACTAGTACCGATAAAACAAACAAATTCACCTTTTTCAATTGTAAAATTTAGGCCATCAACCGCCTTTACTCCTTTAGTAAAACTTTTCGAAACATTTTTAAATTGTATCATTATGACTCCTTCCAGCTTTATTGGTTAAAACACACCCAAAAAAGCATTAATGTAAATGCTTTTTTTCTTTAATTCATTGTTATTTCATAGTAACTTACTTAATGATTATAACAAACCATACACTCTATGTAAAAAAAATATCATTATCATTTATACTGAAAATTTTCAAAATTTAAAAAATTTTAGAGTCAAGCTAATAGTGATAAGTGATATAATGATAACGAGGCGATAATATGAAAAATTATATAGACAACATTTCAATAACAACACCTAAAGAAGATTTCATAAATATTACTAATTATGTAATTAATGCAATTAAAGCAAGTAAAATAAAAAATGGCCATTGTGTCGTATTTTGTCCGCATACAACAGCAGGCATCACAGTAAATGAAAATGCCGACCCAGATGTTGTAACTGATATGCTTTTGGCTCTAAATATTACTTACCCTGACCGACCTGAATTTGAACACTTTGAAGGAAACTCAAATGCCCATTTAAAATCTAGTTATGTCAATTGCCAACAAACATTTATTATCAATGATGGCCACTTACTCTTAGGTATGTGGCAAGGCATATATTTTTGTGAATTTGATGGACCGAGAAACCGCCAATTTATTATTAGTATTATTGGAGAATGACCCTAGAAAAGAGCTTGATAAATGTTTAAATTAAAAACAAAGTACTCACCTTTTATTCAATTAATTTCATCGCTTGCTAGTTTAATTGTTGGCGTTTTATTTATAGTTAACTATAATTTTGTGTGGAAATTTATCCACAGTATCTCGTTAGTTCTCGCTTTTTTGTACGCAATTAGCAATTTAGTAAAAATTGACTTTAAAAAATATCGACTAAGTATTTCTGTTTCTTTACAGTTTGTTTTAGCATTAACTGCTTTTATATTTATTAATGTTAAACCTGTTCTATATGTTAGTTTGTTTCCTTTTTTTATGGGATTATACATTTTATTACAGGCAATAGCTCGTTTTGTTCAATTTGCAGTATATTTAACGGATGACTTGAAATATAAATATATTATCTTATTAGAGGCAATTATTACGTTAGTCTTTAGTCTGGGCTTAATCATTGATCCTTTAGCTAATATTAATTATTTGTCTTACTATATTGGAGTCTACTTTATTTTTTATGGATTAAGTGATTTATTTAAATCTTTAAATAAGCTAATATTTGCAAGAGATGCACAATATTCTATGCCAGTCCCAGTTTTTGTTGCCGCGCTTTTACCTAAAAACACACTTTTAAACATAGAGAAAATAACTAACATTGAAACAATAGATAAAAAAAGTGACTTAGAAGTATTTATTTACTTAAGATCGAAAGGATTTGGTCAATTTGGGCACATGGATTTTTCTTTTGAAAACAAAACTTATTCTTATGGTAGCTTTGACCCACACACGCAAAAACTAGGTGGTGGTTATGGAGATGGAGTATTAATTGTTTGCGATCGAGATCAATTTATTGTCCACGGCAATGTTTTTAAAGAAGCAACAATTATTAAATTTGGACTAACCTTAAATAAAAAACAAAAACAATTAATAAAAAGACGAATTGATTCTCTAATGGAGCGAACAGTTGTTCATTATTCAGATGCACAAATTGACGAGTTTAATAGCACCTTTGAAAATAAAGTATATGAAACCTATCTTTCAAATCTGTATGTTAACACAAAGGCAAAAAGTTATAAATTTAAGCAGGGTAAATTTAAAACATATTTTGTAATGACGACAAACTGTGTTAATGTAGTTGATTATATTTTGCAAATGAAAAATTTAGATTTAATCAATATTAAAGGTATCTTAACACCTGGTACATATTTAGATTTTTTAAACAATGAATACTTAGCTAAAAGTGAAATAGTTACTAGTCGCTATGTTTATCAAAGCGATGCTCACCTAATTGGAAAGGGTATTAAAAATGAACAATAACTTAAGAAAATTAACACTAAGTGGCCTATTAGCCACTTTAACATTTATAATGACACGCTACTTTGCAATTCCAACTTCCATTGGAGGCAGTATTAACGTTGGAGACTCAATTGTATTATTAAGTGGACTAGTTTTAGGCCCGCTGTATGGAGGTCTATCTGCTGCCTTTGGCTCAGCAATTGCTGACATATTATCTCCATATGCAATATATACGCCCGCTACTTTTATTATTAAAGGATTAGTAGCCATAACAGTCGCAACGTTATTTAGAAGCTTCAAAAAAATTGACTTAAAAATCAATATAATAATAAGTGCAATTATTGCTGAAATTATCATGGTTTTGGGCTATTTTGTTTTTGAAGCTTTTGTCCTTGATTTTGGTGTAATTGTTGCTGGCTATGAAATAATTAATAACTTGCTTCAAGCTGGAGTTAGCATTGTCTTAGTCGTTATTATTTACCTGTCTTTAAACAAGTCAAACATCTTGAAAAACATTAAATAATATAAAAATAGTCATCTTTTTAAAATTCGAAAGATGACTTCTTTTTTAATTTTTAGCCAAAGTCTATATAACGACCTTTTTCAATGTAGATAATTTGTTCACAGATGTTTTTAGCATGATCTCCAGCTCGCTCTATGTTGTGAGCAATGTTTGTAAGTTCAACCGCCAATAAAGTCTCTTCAAATTTGTTACCTGCCAACAGTGCTATAAAAGCATTAAATTCTTTATCTAAATTTTCATCAAGTTCGGCAACTCGATAAGCCTCTTCTACACTTCGAGAAACTAAAACTGTTAAGACCTCATCAAAATTATGTAAAAAGATATTAGTCAGTTTTAAAATTTCTTTATGATATTTCGTTTCAACGACATTAGAGTTTATAACAAAACGTCCAATATTTTTAGCATAGTCACCAATTCTCTCTAAATCATTTACGATTTTTATACCACCTAGCAGCAGACGTAAATCTTTAGCTACTGGCTGCATAAGGGTCAAGGCTTCAACTGCTTGGTCATTAATTATTTCTTCGAAATAATTAATGAGTTTATCACCATCAACAACTTGGAGCGCTAACTCTCGATCGTGTTCCATAAAAGCTCGCGTTGCCATTGCCATAGCTTTAATCGTTAAGCCACCCATATCAAATAATTTGCTTTCAAATTCATTCATTCGCTCTTCAATTCTCACAGTATCTCTCCTTATCCAAATCTTCCAGTAATATAATTTTCAGTGCGCTTATCTAAAGGTGTATGAAACATTGTTTTAGTATCTTGATACTCGATTAAAACGCCATCGACTAAAAATGCCGTCTTATCACTTACCCGTGCTGCTTGTTGCATTGAATGTGTGACAATTATAATTGTATAATTTTTCTTAAGCTTTGTAATTAACTCTTCAATTAGCGCTGTTGAAATTGGATCTAGGGCGCTGGTTGGCTCATCCATTAAAATTACTTTTGGCTTTAGAGCAATTGCCCTTGCAATACATAGCCTTTGTTGTTGACCTCCTGATAGCATTAAAGCTGAATCACTTAAACGATCAAAAACCTCATCATATAGAGCCGCATCTTTTAAAGACTCAATTACTGCTGCTTCAATTATTTTTTTATCTTTAATTCCTTGAACTCTTAAACCATAGGCAACATTATCAAAAATTGACATTGGAAATGGATTTGGTTCTTGAAAGACCATCCCAACTTTTGTCCTAAGTTGCACTACATCCATGTCTTTTCCATATATATCATTATTTTCAAAAAGAATTTCACCAGTGTGATGGCTAATTGGGATTAAATCATTCATTCGATTAAAAGCCCGCAATAAACTAGATTTACCACAACCAGAAGGACCAATAAAGGTGACTACTTCATTTTGAAAAATTTCCATGTTAATTGCTTTTAATGCATGAATCTCACCATAATATAAATTTAAATCTTTTACTTCAAATGATTTCATCTCAATGACCTAACTTTCTACTAAATCTTTTACTTATTAACTTAACACTTAAATTTAATACCAATACCATCAATAATATAATTATCGAAATCGCCGAAGCTAGCTCGAAATTTGGTTGCTCTTGACTCATAATTGACCAAATGTGAACAGCTAAAGTTGTAGCTCCTTGACTAATTTTTGGACTATCATTTATAAAGGTGCCCATAGTATAGATCAGCGCTGCTGATTCGCCAATTATTCTTGAAATTGCCAGTAATAAGGCTGATAAAATACCAGGTATTGCTGATGGTAAAATTATTTTGAAAATAGTTTGAGTTTTACTTGCTCCAAGAGATAGTGAAGCCATTCTTAAACCATTAGGTACTGTTTTTAATGCCTCTTGAACCGATCGTATTACTACTGGTAAAAGCACAACTGACATTGTCAAACCACCTAACAGTATGCTTAAACCCTCAATATTAAAGAAACTAGTAATTGGATATAAAACAATAACTCCCATTAAACCAAAGATTATACTTGGCACTCCTGCCAAAAGTTCAATAGAATATTCAACTAGACTTGCGATTTTGCCTTTTTTTGCAATTTCATTTAAATAAATAGCGGTAAAAGTTCCTAAAGGTAGCGCAATTAATAAAGATATACCAATTAGCTGTAATGTTGCTAAAAGTGATCCCCAAATACCACCACCTGGTGTTTTGAAAAATAATGATTCAATCTTTTCACTATTATCTAGGGCAAAAGCCGCATTTTTTGCTGATGTTTCATAAATCATACCAATTTTATTTTTACTTCCATCACTATTTATTAAAACCATTTTTTCAATGTTATCATTTTTAGAAACAGTTAATAAATGGTCTTGAGTTGGCCCTGCTGTTAAATTGACAGTTTTATTAAAGGGAGAGTCTTTATCTATGTTAATTAATGTTAACTGCTTTATTCCTTCATGGCTGATTGTGTCTTCTAGTACTACTCCATATTTATAACTAAAGGCCTGATTATTTTTCAAATCAAAATTTAAATCAAATTTAATGTTTGTTTTATCATTTACAAATGTGACCAAATAGTTTTCTGACCAATAATTATTTTTAATCATATCAATACTTAATGTATCTTTTCCGTTTATAAAAATAAAGGAAAGTATAGAGATTAAAATGATTAGCGAAAATGATGATGCTGTATAAGTTAAAATATTTCTAATTGAATCCGATCTTTTTCTACCTTTGTTCATGAGTGACTACCTACTCTCTTTTTAAAGTAATTTATCGTTAAATTAGAAATGATAATCGTAGTTAAAAGTGCAATCCCAACTGAATAACGAACATCATAATCAAGACCTGTAGTTTCATTTAAACCCGATAGCATTGTCGAAGTTAGTGTTCTTGTTATATTAAAGGGATTAAATGTTGGACCAATTGAGCGATTACCCGCAACCATTGAAACAGCAGTTGCCTCACCAAAAGCTCTAGCTAACCCCAGAGTTAATCCTGAAAAAATCCCACTTTTAGCGGCAGGTAAAACAATCTTAAAGTTTGTTTGTGTTTTTGAAGCACCAAGGGCAAGACTACCATGGACCAACTCTTTTTTAACTGATTTAATTGCAACAATACTTAATGAAGTCATTGTAGGTAAAATCATAATTGCTAAAAGAATCCCAACAGCTAAAACAGAACGCCCGCCAAAAGTTGAATAATTAAATAAGTTTGCTAACTTATCAATGGCCTGAACAATAACCCCAACTGCAAACACTCCATATACAACTGAAGGTATTGCCGCTAATAGTTCTATTATTGTCGCTAAAACATTACTAATAGCTTTAGGCGCTATTTTTGCAATATATAATGCTGTCAGCACTGAAATGGGAAAGGCTAGCATAATGGCTATAAAGGCCGATATTAGCGTATTAATTACAATAAATAAAATCCCATAAACCTGCTTATCAGGTCGCCAAGTTAGGCCCGTTAAAAATTTAGACAGACTAATCGGGCTAGCATAAGAAGGTAGAAATACTGAGATACCTTTTGATACAATAAAAATTATAATAAATAAGATCATTGATGCTGAAATTATTGCTGCAAGACTAAAAAGACCTTGAAACAAAACATCAATTATTTTCTTTCTTTTTTGATAGTCCATTATCTGCTCCTTTAATAAAGAATCATTTTAAATCTTGCCAATCGCTAACTTTTCCTGAAAATATAGCGACTAATTGCTTGGCTGTTAAATTATCAGTGAATTGATTTTCATAGTTAACAACAACCACAACTGCATCTCTAGTGTAAATTCCGCTTAAAAGTGCGCTCCCAACATCTTCTTCACTAGTAAACTCGCGTGATGCAAAACCAATATCAATCTTATTAGCTCCATCTTTTTCACTGCCTAAAGTACGCTTATAACCGTCACCACTACCTGTATGATTTGGTTGATAGTTAAAGTTACCAGCCATTGGAATAAAAGATTCCACAACCCTTGATAATGTTTTATCAACAGAAGTTGATCCACCAGTTTTTATAGTTAGATGTGAATTATCTTGATTAATTATTGGATGTTTTGCTTTAAGATTTTCCCACTCAACGCCTTTATCAACATCAACAATGCCACCTGCCGCAAGAATGAACTCGCGACCATCTTGAGAGTTTTCCATATAATCAAGCAATGCCATTACTAATTGTTCTAATTCATCAGATTCAAAGTCCCCTTTTGCCCTTGTAACATAAGAAAAAGGTCTCGATAATTTATAGTCTAAATTGATTACAGATTCAACACTGGCCAAAACATTCTCATAAGCCAATGGTTTTAAATTATTTGCGCTAAAGTCAGTTGTTAGTGATACATAACCAATTGCATTGTAGTTTGCACCTACTTGCACTGCCATATCACCATTACCACTTGTTTCAGCACTATCATTTAAAATCGAATCTAATTTAATAATTGATTCAAAGGCTTCACGTGTTCCCGATGAACTGTCACGTGAATAGACCTTAATGTTATTTTTTATGCCTATTTCATTTTTACTACAACCAGTTATAAGCAAAATTAATAATAAGATAACAAAAAGTTTCTTCATAGACACCGCTGTGAATTTTACTAAAATAAAAATCACATTACCTTTCTTTTATAAGCAATATTTAACTATATATGCATAAGACAATACTAACATAAACATAGTAAAAATACACAATAAACATTAAAAACTTTCTGTCATTTAATGATTGCCATAGCCCTAACTGGCGAGCCATCACCATCTCTAATTTTTAAAGGAAGTCCATAAAACATAAAATCTTTCTCTTTTGGGATTAAATTTAAATTAGTCAAATTTGTATATGTTATTATTTTATTTTTTAAAAGCTTTCGCTCTAAATCTTCACTAATCATTCCACCAACAAATGGCGGATTGCAAGCAAAAATCTTATCAAATAAATGTAAATCAACAAGTTCTGCAAAAAATAGACCCGTGTTAAAAGGCATGACACTATTTTCATTAACAACTTGAGCTTTACCAAAAAATCTATCTAAACTAAGATCATCTAAAGTCTCTAGATTTGAATGCATATGCGAAAAAGCGTCGACGTGGCTGCCAGTATGTGTGCCAATATTTAATTGACGAACTTGCCAACCATAATCTTTATAATCTGAAAAAATACTAACTTTCACTATTGGATCACTTGGAAAGATTGGCATATCATTATAAATTTCCACTGATAAATCTATTACTCTCATATTTACACCTCTTGGTATTATTGTAACTTATTTACTACATAAAAAGTTGAAATTATAACACCATTTAATTATTAATAATACTTACTAAGACTTTCTTTTTATGACATGGGGATCATTCAAATTGTATTAGTTTATTTGTCAAGTGGCAATAAAATATAAAAAAATCAAAGTTTCCTCTGATTTCTTTGAACTGACCTAGTTCAGTGGTACCAAATAAAAAAAGAATACTTCTATCGATTCATTGTAAAATGGAAAGATGGAGGTATTTTTATATGAAGAATAGATTTTATACACGTGAAGTTAAGTTAAAAGCAGTTGAAATGAGATTAGCTGGTGTTCCTGTGAAAGAAATAATGAAGGAATTAGATATTAAGAATGAATCACAAGTCTATATTTGGTATTACTGGCATAGAGATGGAGAGTTTCATCGTTTCGATCAACCGATTGGAAAACAATATACTTATGGACATGGTCCTGATGAAGTGGAAAATACAAGTGATAAAGATAGAATCAAACAATTGGAGATGCAAAATGAAATTCTAAAAAAGTATCGGGAGTTGGAAAGGAAGTGGAGCCAGAAATAGTCATTCAACTTGTTAATTTTTATAAAGGTAAATTAACTCAAAAGACAGTATTAGATGCATTGAATGTTTCTAGAACAACATATAACAGATGGGTCAAAAATATTCCGAAAAAGAAAGAAGATTCTAATCTTATTAAATTGATAAAGACTCTCTGTCATCAAAATAAGTTCAGATACGGCTATCGTAAGATAACATATTTAGTAAATAAGGAAATGAAAGCTAATAAGAATACTGTTCAAAGAATAATGCAAAAGTATGACTTGAACTGCAAAGTAAGACCTAAGCGTAGAAAGTCTACTGGACAACCACTTAAGATAGTTGAGAATATAATTAACGTCGATTTTAATGCAACACGTCCACTTGAAAAGTTATCTACTGATATTACGTATTTACCGTTTGGGAGATCAATGCTATATCTGTCTAGTATTATGGATTTATACAATCGAGAGATCATTGCGTACACGATTAGTGATAAGCAAGATCTAGAATGCGTTCTGGATACATTAAATCAACTTCCTAATATAAGTGAACATTGCATCCTTCACAGTGATCAAGGTGCTGTGTATACAGCTCACAGTTACCAAATGAACGTAAAAGAAAAAGGCATTACGATGAGTATGTCCCGAGCAGGAAAACCATCTGATAATGCCCCAATAGAAACATTCCATGGCTACTTAAAGCATGAAACGTTTTATTTAGAACCTCAACTAAAAAGTTCTAATGAAATTGTATCACAAACAGTGATACAATATATAAAATATTACAATGAAGATAGAATACAAGAAAAGCTGGGTTATAGATCACCGAAAGAATTCCGTGAACTACATACCAGCTCATAACTTTTTTTATTTGGTACCAAAACTATAGGTCAGTACCCTTTCATATTATTTTTTATTATGTTCTACCACTAATTATATTATAATACTCTTTTATGATTT
>LFRM01115166.1_pt4 | contig 17928 bp, 15 predicted proteins | sample 618341 | NCBI WGS metagenome assembly LFRM01 (sample SAMN03654438, study PRJNA283298) | anaerobic digester metagenome | isolation source: pool of bioreactors CSTR01a, CSTR02a, and CSTR03a thermophilic anaerobic... | place: Denmark: Kgs. Lyngby | collected 2014-05-21 | reverse complement strand
ACTGCAACAACATACACCTTCTGTATCTAACCTTACATACTGCAACAACATACACCTTTCGTTACTAACCTTACATACTGCAACAACATACTGCCATATCTGTACCAATAACTATAGTAAGAACATACTGCCATATCTGTACCAATAACTATAAGAACATACTAGTTTACTTATATTTTCATTTAACAAAGTAATGATCTATTTCAATCTACATTATATTCTACAAATACATTGAATAATCCTCTTACAATGAAAGAGTTTCGACTCGGTTATTTATACCTTATGGCTAAATTAAGGTTAATACGTTTATTTAGTTAGTTTAAACTAGTAGTAGAAGTTAGATAGGTTGATTTTTACTATTCACTCGACTACTTTCTATATACTGGGTTAATGGATGGTTAACTTTTCAAGCATCTACAGATTGTGGTACACATCAGGCTAGCAACTGGGTACATGTCATAGAATTCATACTTTTGGTAGAAATATGAGCAAAAAATCAATTAATGCATGAAATTATCTCAATTTATGATGTGTATTGGCCAATAATGAGCAAAAAATCAATTAGTGCATCGAAATTTTACCAGAAACATTGCATTACTTGAAAAATTGCACATAAAACACCGAAATCCTGCATAAATCGAAGCTATATCATGCACTACTTGAAAATTTGCTCAAATATTATGAATTTACTCAATAAATATATGCACTACTTGAAAAAATGCACAAGAGCAGTTACGTTTACATCAAGGTCTGACTTAATCGTTAGTTTGATGATAAGCTACATCATAAGAGTACATATAAGTTAGCAATTCTGTTATCTTTCAAGCTTTTATCTGCAATATTAACTATTTATACCAATATATTGAAATACATATCAAACATTACTTGTAAATTTGCACATTTGACGGTATAATTTTTATATTATGAAAACTTATATGAGTCATTATTCGGCTGCGTCCTATTGGAATATTCCATATCTTGAAACTGTGCTTGGCTATGAAATTGATGAAGCAAGCACGGTCGATTATACTGTCTCTGAACGTAGTGCTAGAGCTCCTAAAAAAGATCAAACAATCTACTTATGTGAAATTGATTTACCTGCTAGTGCTGTAGTATCGCGAAATGGTATCATGGTTGCATCGCCTGAATTGGTGTTTTTACAGCTTGCCAGCAGCTTGGACGTTCACCGTCTGATATTGCTTGGATTACAGCTTTGTTCTCATCCACCAGGTAAACCAGCAGAGGCAATTAGTACAAAGCATAAACTCAAAACATTTCTAACGAAAACTTCAGGACATCGTGGGCACCGCAAAGCGCTAAGGGCAACAAAGTATATAGAAAATGGTTCTGCATCGATTATGGAATCGATAGTCTATATGTTACTGACTTTGCCTCATGCTCTAGGAGGTTATGGGCTAGACGGTGTACTTTTTAACTATGAGATAATAATTAAGGAAGAGGCCACTAAACGTTTAGGACAAAAACGTTGTTATGCGGATATATATTATAAGCAGGAAAAGTTGGCTGTTGAATATAATAGCTTCGCTTTTCACAACAGCCCATCTGAACAAGGAAAAGATGAAATTCGCTCTACCATTCTTGAGAGACAAAGCATTGAAGTAATGAATTTAAGCACCATTCAATTATACGACAAGCTGGCTTGTAAGGATTTTGCTACAAACCTAGCAACTCGGCTAGGAAGACGCATACAAATCCGCACAAATAAGTTCGACGAGATGCATTCACTCCTCCGTACTTTGCTACCGAAAAAACTGGTTGTAGAACCTAGCGAAAATTAACTCTTGTGTGATAGTAAATTTCTCAGTGGGAGTGTCAGACTTTTTTATATTTGTTTTGACAATCGATGTTTTCAGGGTAGATATATTGGGAGGTAGTACATATAATGAAAATCACAAGGAGCAGATATGATATAATAGTTGAGATTCTATGTATGCTTTGTCTTTTAGGAACCGTTCTATACCTAGTAATCAATTGGGGTAACATCCCGGATGAAATACCAGGCCATTATAATGCATTGGGGCAAGTGGATAGGATAACGAAAAAAAGTTCCATAATTGCACTGCCTATAGTAACCGCGATTATGTATATAGGAATGTCTGCTATTGAAAGATTTCCACAGGCTTGGAACACTGGAGTAACTATAACAGAAGAGAATAAGAATCGGTTATATCGTATTATGAAAGATATGTTAAAAACCACAAAGCTGCTGATAGTAGTTGTATTTTCATATATGACAATCAATTCTGCTATTGCGACACAGCTATCTCCCTGGTTTTTACCAGTTTTCTTGATTCTAATGTTTGGTAGTATGATTTATTATATAGTGAAAATAATTAGGAATAAGTAGTAGCTACAGTGATGCTGCCTGAGCTTCTCCATAAATATTATTACAGATTACTACAGGTTGTCACGATTACTACAGGTTGTCACTGATCATTATAAGATGTCACGATTACGACAAATTGTCACGATTACTACAGGTTGTTACTGATCATTACGTATCCTTACAGATTAATTGAATTGTCAAAGTCGCATTCAGTGCTAGTTTAATGTTGGTGTTAAATTTCGATGGCATTAGCTTCACAATTAATTCGATATAAAGCATGACCTCAGGAAACCTCATAAAACCTAAGGAAACCATAGGTTTTATGAGGTTTTTATAGTTGGCAGGAATTAGTGCCCTCTGTGTGGTATATATACATGAAGGGTATATATGGATTAGTAAGGACAAGCTAATATTAGTAGTAAATGACAAGCTTATATTTGCACTAAAGGACAAGCTAATATTAGCAGTAAATGCAAGCTTATATTTGCACTAAAGGACAAGCTAATATTAGTAGTAAATGACAAGCTGATATTAGTAGTAAATGACAAGCTGATATTAGTAGTAAATGACAAGCTGATAATTGCAGTTAGGCCAAGCTGATATTAGCAGTAAATAAAAAGCTGATAATTGCAGTAATGACAAGCTGATATTTGCAGTAAGTTAAGAATATGATGATGAGTGGAACAATAATAATTGGTATGTTGAGTTATAGAACTGAGACAAGGATTTGTACACAAGTGAAGAGTAGGGAGTGAGTGCTATGATTCGCGAAGAGCTGGAAAAGATGGAAGATGCCACATTATCCCCCTATGCTGCTAGAAGTAGTAAAACCAAGGGGCGGTTGCGGCCAACGGAATCCTGTGAAATTCGAACAGAATTTCAGCGAGATAGAGACAAGATCCTGCACTGCAAGTCGTTTCGTCGATTAAAGCATAAGACTCAGGTTTTTATTTCCCCAGAAGGCGATCACTACCGAACTAGGTTGACCCATACCCTTGAAGTGTCACAGATTGCCCGCACCATTGCTCGAGCCCTTTGGTTGAACGAGGACCTTACGGAAGCAATTTCATTAGGTCATGATTTGGGGCATACGCCGTTTGGCCATACAGGCGAGCGACTCCTTAATAAGATTACTACCGCAGGTTTCAAACATAATGTGCACAGCTTACGGGTCGTAGATATTCTAGAGGGAGGTAAAGGTTTAAATCTCACTTGGGAAGTGCGAGATGGTATTTTAAATCACACGAAATCTGGAAAGCCAGCTACTATGGAAGGCCAGATTTTATCCTTGAGCGACAGGGTGGCTTACATTAACCATGATATTGATGATGCCATTCGGGCAAAAATAATATCGGAGGAGGACCTTCCAAAGGAGTGCACCGATATTCTTGGGAACTCTCACAAGGTTCGTATTGATACCATGGTTAAGGATATAATCCATAATAGCGAAGGCAAGGATAAGGTAACAATGAGCCATGAAGTGGGGCAGGCAACTGATAATCTTAGAGATTTTATGTTTCAGCGAGTGTATATCGATTCATTTGCAAAGTCGGAAGAAAGCAAGGCTATGTATATTCTTGAGGAACTCTTTAATTATTTCATGAAAAGTCCCGGCCTACTTCCCATGGAATATCATAAGCAAATACCTCTATATGGGGGAGAACAGGCGGTCTGCGACTATATTGCAGGAATGACGGATCGATATGCAATGCGAATATTTCATGAATTGTTTATGCCTTCGTCTTGGAAACAGATTTAAAACAAAAACTTTGAAGGATTAAAGAAAATAATGTCGAATATATATTCTCTTAGGTTTGCTTTATTCAGAGATACTAATTATCTAGCATTTTAAGGTAATTAGTTCTGTAAAAAAGAAAAAAGAAGGAAAGTTTGCGGTTTTGGCGAAAGTATATATGTACTAGGAAATAGGTGAAGCATATGCCGTGGTTTCCCGAAGAATGGATCGACGAAGTAGTTTCCAGAAATGATATCGTTGATGTTGTGAATGAGTATGTGGTCATAAAGCCCAGTGGGAGAGGATATTTTGGACTTTGTCCATTTCACAATGAAAAGACTGCCTCTTTTCATGTATCTCCTGAAAGACAGATATATCATTGTTTCGGGTGTGGAGAGGGAGGAAACGTTGTTTCCTTCGTAATGAATCTAGAGCGTATGGATTTTGTTGAATCAATGAAGTTCCTAGCAGAACGTGTAGGCATACCTCTACCAGAAGGAATAGACCAAGAGCGAGTTCAGCAAGATCGCGATGAGAAGCATCATTTACTGGAAATCAATAAAGAATGCGCCAGATATTTTCATCAGAATTTGATGGAATCTGACGGAAAAGATGCCTTGTTATACTTAAATTCCCGTGGGTTGGATGCACGGATACTCCGAATTTTCGGGTTAGGTTTTGCCCCTAACAAATGGGATGGTGCTAGAAATCATCTTAAAGGCCTTGGCTACACAGATGGGCAGATATTAAAGGCAGGTATAACTGTAGAAAATACGGAGAAAAACCGTATTTACGACAGATTTCGTAATCGGATTATTTTTCCGATTATAAGCGTCAGAGGAGACATTTTAGGCTTTGGTGGCAGAGTAATGGATGATTCGCTACCCAAATATCTAAACTCTCCAGACAGTCCTACTTTTAATAAAAGCATCAACTTATTTGGCCTTCATTTGGCTGCCAAGGTGAGGCCACTGGAGTATTTAATCATAGTAGAAGGCTATATGGATGTAATATCCTTACATCAGTATGGTTTCTCCCAAGTAGTTGCTACTTTGGGCACTGCGCTTACACCAGAGCAAGCTAAGCTTATGAGAAGGTTTACTTCCGAGGTATATATAGCTTATGACGGGGACAGTGCTGGTCAGACAGCTACTATGAGGGCATTAGATATTTTGAGAGATGCTGGCTGCAAGATTCGTGTTATGCAGTTTCCCAACAAGCTGGATCCCGATGATGTACTCAAGCAATATGGGCCCGAGTTTTTTAAAAAACTCATGGACAAGAGCCCGTCACTTATTGACTATAAATTGTCCAAGCTACGGGGAGAGCATGATTTAAACACCACGGTCGGTAAGATAGACTTTGCAACAGGTGCGGCTCAGGTATTAGCCGAGTTGAATAATTCGATTGAAAGGGACGCCTATATACAAGAATTGGAATCCTTACTGGGAATACGTTCTCGTGCTATTTACGATCAGATTGCCAAGATACAGGCTACTAGCCAGAAGCAAAATGAAAGGCAAAGGAATAGTACTGGTAATTATAGGTATACTAAAAACAAGCCTCGCGCAACGATTATAAAGCCTGGAAATGAAAAGGCAGAAGCCCATTTGGTAAATTTGATGGTACAAGGAAAAGCAAATGCCACTAAAATACTAAAGGGACTGGAGGGACTTACCCTGCAAAATCCGCTATATCAGCAGGTAGTGAAGATTGTCCAAGGCCTGTTGGAAAGAAAGGGAGAGGTCAGTGAGGCTCGAGTGTTGAGTCATTTGGAAGAGAAGGAAGATGTTAGAAGATTAGTGGATATATTTAGACGGGAAATGGAGTATGATAACATAGATACTTTTCTGTCTGATTGTCTGAACAAGGTATCAAGGGGAATACTAGAAAAACAAAGACAGGAAATACAAAACAAAATTAGCTCAATGGATCAAGAAGGTATCGTGGATCCTGATAAATATATATACTTGCTGAAGGAACTGCAGCAGCTCAATCATAAGTTGAGCACCAGAATAGGAAAGGAGGGAAATGCGTGAAAAGCGGAGAATCTAAAATAAGCAAAATTAAAGAACTCATTGAAAAGGGGAAGGCAAAAGGTGCCCTTACTTATAAAGAGATTATGGACATGCTGGAAGATGTGGACCTTCAACCTGAGCAGATTGAAAAAGTATATGAAACCTTGGAATCACTTGGCATCGATGTGCTAGATGAAGTCGTAGAAGAAGAAGCTTCCTCTGATAAGGAAGATATCACCATCAGTGTTCCCGAGAGTGTGAATATAGATGACCCGGTACGCATGTATCTAAAAGAAATTGGGAAGGTTCCCCTATTAACGGCGGATGAGGAAGTCGATCTGGCGAAACGAATGGGCGAAGGGGACGAAATGGCTAAACGAAAGCTTGTAGAGGCTAATCTGCGTCTGGTAGTCAGCATTGCAAAAAGATATGTAGGGCGGGGTATGCTATTCCTTGACTTAATTCAAGAAGGAAATCTTGGCCTTATTAAGGCTGTTGAGAAATTCGACTATACAAAAGGTTTCAAGTTCAGCACCTATGCAACCTGGTGGATTCGTCAGGCCATAACTCGTGCTATTGCTGACCAAGCAAGAACCATTCGTATACCGGTCCATATGGTGGAAACCATCAATAAGCTGATTAGAGTATCCAGACAGCTTCTTCAGGAATATGGTCGAGAACCATTACCCGAGGAAATTGGCGAAGAAATGGATATACCTGTAGAAAAGGTTCGGGAAATAATGAAAATTGCTCAAGAACCGGTATCTCTTGAAACACCTATAGGTGAAGAAGAGGACAGCCACCTGGGTGATTTCATACCAGATGAGGAAGCTCAAGCTCCAGCTGAAGCGGCTGCTTTTACCCTGCTTAAAGAGCAACTTATGGATGTATTAGACACCTTAACCAGCCGTGAAGAAAAGGTATTAAGGCTTCGATTTGGTCTGGATGATGGTAGAGCTCGCACATTAGAGGAAGTAGGCAAAGAGTTTAACGTCACCAGAGAACGAATCAGACAGATAGAAGCTAAAGCCCTGCGAAAGCTTCGTCACCCCAGTAGAAGTAAGAAACTAAAGGATTACTTGGATTAGTAGCGATGGGCTTATCTAGTTAAATCGCTGTTTCCAGATAATTATCATTGACGGCAAAAGGTCCATGGGATATAATATAAGATATCCGGGCCTTTAGCTCAGTTGGTTAGAGCAACCGGCTCATAACCGGTCGGTCCGGGGTTCAAGTCCCTGAAGGCCCACCAATATTAACCGGAATCAAACCTATCAGGAGACACCGCAAACACGGTGTTTTTTGCTTTTTTATTCACCAGATATTAGCTTGCCATTGAAGCATTAAATCCGGGAATAAATTGTTAAAGAGACATCAGGTTAAGGAGAGTTTATGAATATAAGACCACGACTTAGAGCCATAGCAGATTTGGTGCCTCCTTCACGGAGATTGGCAGATATTGGTACTGACCATGGTTACCTACCCCTTTATTTAGTTCAATGGGGCAGGATACCTAGTGCTATAGCTGCAGATGTCAGCGCTGGTTCACTAAAGAAGGCTAGTGTTTTGATTGATCAAAACAATATGTACCATGTAATAGAAACGCGCTTGGGTGATGGTTTGTCCGTATTGTCAGCTGGTGAAGTGGATACAATTGTAATTGCCGGTATGGGCGGTGTCCTAATAAGCGAAATCTTACAACAAGGTGAAGAAATAGCCAGAAACGCATCCACACTCATCCTCCAGCCAATGATTGGTCAAGAGGAATTGCGCCGCTGGTTGATTCAGAATCACTATCGTATACAAGATGAAGATCTAGTAAAGGAAAGTAATCGGATTTATGAAATCATAGTAGCAGTTCCAGATGCCCAGGTCAAAGAATATGACAACAACATCTACTATGAAATTGGATTGAGCTGGATTACAAAGAAACATCCTCTTTTAAAGGAATGGCTGGAAAAAAGGATAAGAGGATTGAAAGAGCTAATAAAAGGCTTAGAGATGGGTCAAGCCAATACAGTAGAAACCCGACTCCGAGAAGCCCAAGAGAAGCTTAGACAATATGAGGAGGTTTACCGTTGTCACATCAAGTAAAAGATATTATTAAAATTATGGAGGATATCGCAGCTCCCCATTTAGCAGAACCTTGGGATAATATAGGCCTACTGGTGGGCAGCAAGCAGGCTTCCGTTGATAAGATCATGGTTACTTTGGATGTTACAAATGATGTAATACAACAGGCTATACGTGAAAAGGCTAACATGATTATCAGTCATCATCCTGTATTGTTTAAGTCTATTAAGGAAATCAATGATACAAACTTAACCGGTTCCATTCTGCTAAAGCTTATACAATGTGGTATTTCTGTTTATTCAGCTCATACCAATTATGATAAGGCAAAGGGTGGAACAGACGATACATTGGCTGAACTATTGGGAATTCAGGGTGCATTACCCTTATTGCCAAGTTCATCAGCAGAAGGTACAACTACACAATTTGAAGAACCAATTTTAAGCCATGATTCGGATTCTGGTGTAGGTTGGGGTTCTTTGGGACGAATAGGCAAACTGCCCGAATCGATTTCTTTGGAAGAATATCTAATGAATATTAAGAAAGTACTTAAATCAGAAGTCGTAGATTTCATCGGAGATCCTAAAAGAAAAATTCAAAAAGTTGCTTCCTGTGCTGGAGCAGGCGGGGATTTTGTCGAAGAAGCCCGAAAAGCTGGAGCTGACTTATATATTACCGGGGAAGCAAAATATCATGAGCAATTGTCAATTCTGGATGGTGATATGGCGTTGGCCACATTTGGACACTATGCTACTGAGTATCCGGCTATAATAAGCTTAAAACGGCGTTTACAAAACTTTACTAATGCATTACAATGGAAGGTAGACGTTATTTTGTCTGAAGATTATGGAAATCGCTTTAGAAGGTTACGGGAGTAAGCAAAGCTTATTCCTTTTTATAATATAGAAGGAGGATGCAAGTATGGAACAGTTAGAAACTTTATGGAAGTATCAGGAGCTAGATTTGCTCATGGACCAGTACATCCTTGAAAAGAAGAACTCAGAATTGCGCCATCAGTTGTTAAAAATTAAGAACTATCTTGTTAAGCAGGAAAGGAGCCTGGTTAGCATGGACAGTGATGCGACACGGAAAAATGAAATGTTGAACAAACTTCAACTGGAATTCAATAGCATTGAAGAACGAATTCAAGTGCAGATGGAGAAGCTAAAATCAGAAGATATGGAATTCATCCCAGAGATTGAAAGTTTAGCGAAGGAAGGTTTTCAGCTTCAGGATCGTATACGTAGGAAGGAAGACGAACTAAAAAGGCTTGATAAGGAATTGCGCAGTTTTGTCAACAGAATACAGGATATTCGTCAGCGTGTTGCCAAAGCCAAGGAAGACTATGTATCAGTTAAAAAAGACTACGATGTCGAGGCTGCAGGTATCAATGAGGAGCTTAACAAATTGAAAGGACAGCGTGACAAGATGGGAAGCATTATTAGTAATGAGCTGATGAACAAATATAGGAACATTAAAGCTAGTAGAACACCTGTTATGTCACCTTTGGTGGGGAACCAATGTAATGGTTGCAATATGAGTTTAGCCTCTTTAATGATACAAAGGGTTAAGGATGCTAAGCGAATCGTAGAATGCGAAAACTGTGGCAGGATTTTGTTTGATAAGGAATCAATTACCAGTTGACCCTAAACTGATTGAATGTTATCATAAATATTCGAAATAAAATATAAAGTGAGTGAGACAAATGATCGCGGCTGCCCTTAGGCAGACGAGGAAAGTCCGAGCTCCGCAGGGCAGGGTGCTGGGTAATACCCAGTGGAGGCGACTCCAAGGATAGTGCAACAGAGAGATACCGCGTTCTATACTTGATACTGGTTACTGGATACTAGTTATTCGTACTGGTGGGAGTATTGGACGTAAGGGTGGAAAGGCGAGGTAAGAGCTCACCAGCATCCAGGCGACTGGAATGGCTATGTAAACCCCATCCGGAGCAAGACCGAATAGAGGACGTTAATAGCGGTAGCCCGCCGCGTCCCGGGAAAGGTTGCTTGAGCCTGCCGGTAACAGCAGGCCTAGACAGATGATCATTCACGACAGAACTCGGCTTACGGCTTATCTCACTTTATTAAATATATTAATAAAAAAAGTATCTCAGTTTTTTGTCTTGAGATACTTTTTTCATTGATATAGATATACGGTGCGATCCAGTTGTCCAGCAAATTCGCAGGCATCATCGCCATCTGCAACTACTGTTAAAGGTTTTCGGCCTACTAAAGAAATAATACCTAACATGCTTTTGCCATCTACGATTTTGTTTCGCTTTTTAACCTTAATATCGCATTGATATTTTCCAGCCATTAAAATAAAATCCTTTATTTCATTTAGGCTGTGTAGCTGTACTTTTCGTTCTACCACCATGCATTCACCTCCTTTTAAGATATTATGGCATAAGAGTAGGCATAATGCAATCTAATAAATAGCAAATAATTGGCAGGCGAATTCAGTCATTTTCACAAGATAATGAAGTTAGTGTAGAAATTGTTCTTATTTTTGTGGACATAATAGCTAAGATTCAGTATTATGTAATCAATTGAAAGCTAGTACAACGCAGTAAATATATAGTAATATTTACTTAGGAAAAAGAATTCAAAGGAGATGGAATTATTGAGTAAACGTGAGAAATATATTAGTTGGGATGAATATTTCATGGGGATTGCACTTCTATCTGGGCACCGGAGCAAGGATCCCAGCACGCCTGTTGGAGCATGTATTGTTGATAGCAAATCCAACCGAATTTTGAGTGTGGGGTATAATGGGTTTCCTATTGGATGCTCCGATGATGAATTTCCCTGGGATCGGGATGGTAACGCTTTAGATACCAAGTACCCATATGTGGTCCACGCAGAGCTCAATGCCATTCTAAACAACCGCAGTGCTTCTTTTGAAGGCAATAAAATATATACTACTTTATTTCCCTGCAATGAGTGTACCAAGGCTATAATCCAAGCAGGAATTAAGGAAATTATTTATCTAAGTGATAAATATGCAGAATCTGATAGCGTAAAAGCTTCTAAGAAAATGTTGAAGCAGACTGGGGTAGCATTAAGGCAATTTGACAGTACCTTGGAGAAGTTAACCTTAAGCTACATGGCTGAGTTGCCAAACCCTGAAAATAGCAACAAGAAATAGGTTATTGATTTATTAGACAGGAAATGGTATATTATTTTCATACATATTCTGCGAACGTGTAATGCTTCGTAGAAAACGAAAGGAGCTGTTTTTGATGACTGCAATGTATGAGGTGGCTTTAACCTAAAACAGAATATAGGGCGTAGCAATTATTATGGAAGTGGTAAACTATCCTTTTAATGCTATGCCAACTAAAGTAACCTTTCGTGAATACTGTAAAAATATACGGGCATATCGAACAGGTATGCTCGTGTTTATTTTAAACACCTGCACTATCTGGGATGAACCGCAGTTTGCAGCTATAAAGGCTGCTTGCTGTGGTATTTTTTATGCCCTTTTTAATAGATAATTATTAACTAAAATATTGGAGGATACCAGAATTGAATTTAGAAGATTACGGGTTTATGCCCACAGAATTTTTAACACATGATGCAATAAATGAAGAAATAGATTATATTCCTGCACGAGTAACTGCAGTTTATAAAGAACGGTACGAGCTCATCTGTAAACAAGGCAAAATCTTTGGCAGACTGAAAACCAGCGTCTATTATGGAGGTAGAACAGAAAGCTTCCCTACGGCTGGGGATTTTGTTATGATTAATTACAATGCTAACGGTGACAGCCAAATAACCAGAACATTACAACGCAAATCTTACTTTTCCAGACGACATCCTGATCTAGGTCGTGGTGAGCAGGCGGTTGCGGCAAACTTCGACTATGTTTTCATCATGCAGTCGCTTAACTATGATTTCAATCTAAAACGATTGGAACGTTATATAACTTTATCATGGCAATCTGGTGCTATACCAGTAATTATCCTAACTAAGGCTGACTTGGTAGACGACTACTCGATACAAATACTAGCTGTAGAGAAAATTGCAGCTGGAGTTGGTGTATATGCTATCAGCGCAATAAACGGCTATGGTTTAGATGCACTAGCAGAATACCTAAAGCCAAGAAAGACAATTGTGTTTCTCGGTTCATCTGGTGTTGGAAAATCAAGCCTTGTTAATGCACTGGCGGGAGAGGAACTAATGACAGTAAACGGGATACGCGAGGATGACAGCAGAGGCCGTCATACCACTACCCACAGGCAGCTCATCATGCTAAAAAGTGGTGTGATGATTATTGATACTCCAGGTATGCGTGAGCTTGGAATGTGGGATGTCAGCACAGGACTTGGTGAGGCTTTCGTTGATGTTGAACAGTTTTTTGATCAATGTAGATTTTTCGATTGTAAACACAGTACTGAACCTGGATGTGCAGTTATAGCTGCAATAGAGAGTGGAGAGCTTTCTATCGAAAGATGGAACAGTTATAAAAACTTGAAGAGCGAAGCAAAGTTCGCAGATGATAAGGCCGGATATATGCGTCAAAAGCAACAATGGCATAAAGACCTATCTAAGAGAAGTAAGCAGATTAAGAAGAATGGAGCACTTAAGAAGTAAGGTGATTCTTATTCACTAAATATATGCCGGTTTGATGAACAATACAGGTCGGCATATTTTTGATGTGAAGCTAGTAGGGTCTTCGGACAGCTGCTTCAGTTGACAAATTAGTTAGTAAACTTAGTAAATCGGTCAACGCGTAAAATGTTTGACAATAAGAATCTAGAGGTATATAATAAATACACACCCCACCCAACCAGGGGTCGGGTCTGATAAAACAACAAGGCAGATGCAAAAGCAAAAGTTATGTTTATAAAGTTAAATATTATAGAAGAAATTAAGCACGAACATAATTAAAGCTTAATATTGCAAGAATATAGATGTAAGGAAAGTTAGGAGGCGAAGTTAATTGCAGCAGGAAGATAAGCGAAAGGTTTTGAACTTACTAAAAACTGTCAGAGGACAGCTGGATGGAATTATTCAGATGGTAGAAGATGACCGCTACTGTGTTGATATATCCAAACAAATTTTATCTGCTCAAGCTCTTTTGAAAAAGGCGAACCTTAAGACAATCGATCAGCACATCAGGCATTGTGTTATAGAAGCCTTTGAAACGGGTAATGAGGAAGAAAAAATAAACGAGGTTATAGAGCTCATTGACAAATATGCAAAGTGAACTCGTTTTGCTTCCAGCAAAACATCGGGGATTCAGATGGAGACTCTACTCCACCTGAATTATTAATAGTGAACGCACCACTTATAGAAGTGGGCGTCTTGACTAAGACAATAAGGATGTGAAAGTCACATGAAAAATACATTGAATATTACCGGGATGACCTGTGCATCCTGTGCAAATACAATCGAAAGAAGAATAGGAAAATTGGAAGGGGTTCTGACTGCCAATGTAAATCTGGCGACAGAAAAATTGGTAGTAGAGTTTGATGACAGCCTTACCAGCCTACAAAATATAAAAGAAACAATAAAGAAAGCTGGTTATGAAGCTGCTGAAGAGATAGAGGAAACTCAAAGAGAAATTCTGTTACCTATCTCTGGCATGACTTGCGCAACTTGTGCTAATGCTGTACAAAAGTCAATAGGCAAGTTGGAAGGCGTCAAGGAAGTTAATGTGAACTACGCGACAGAGAAAGCAAAGGTCGTTTATAACTCTTCACAAACCAGAATTTCTGAAATTAAGAATGCTGTGGCTAAAGCTGGCTACAAAGCATTAGATGTGGATACTCTAGATCAAGTGGATCAAGACAAGGAGCGCAAGGCTAAGGAAGAGAAAACTCTTTGGAGAAAATTTATCATCTCCATTGCTTTCACCATACCTCTTATGTATATAGCAATGGGGTCAATGATAGGCTTACCTATACCTGAAATCATAAACCCAGAAGTTTATCCTCTAAACTTTGGGCTAATCCAACTTTTACTTGTAATACCGGTAGTTATTGCAGGGTGGAAGTTCTACACTGTAGGGTTCAGTCGCTTATTCAAGGGAGAGCCTAACATGGATTCACTAATAGCCATTGGTACCGGTGCCGCTGTCATATATGGCTTATATGGTATCATTCAAATTACCAATGGACAACATAAATTTGCTCATGACCTATATTTTGAAAGTGCAGGTACCATAATCGCATTGATCCTTCTAGGAAAATATTTAGAGACGGTCACCAAGGGTAAAACATCAGAATCTATAAAGAAATTAATGGGTCTGGCTCCAAAGACAGCAACTGTTATACAAGATGGCAAAGAGATGGAAATCCCAATAGATGAAGTGGAAACAGGGGATATCATACTGGTAAAGCCGGGAGAAAAAATACCTGTAGATGGCGTAGTAACAGTAGGAAGAACCTCTGTTGACGAAGCCATGCTTACAGGAGAAAGTATTCCTGTAGAGAAAAACCCAGGCAGTAAGGTAGTTGGTGCCAGCATTAATAAAAACGGTACAATCGAATTTGAGGCAACCAGGGTAGGAAAGGATACAACATTGTCCCAGATTATACAGCTGGTGGAGGATGCTCAGGGCTCTAAAGCACCCATTGCCAAAATGGCTGATGTTATCTCTGGTTACTTTGTCCCCATAGTTATAGCAATCGCTATAATCGCTGGCCTTGCATGGTATATCTCCGGACAATCGGTAGTATTCTCATTAACCATATTTATCTCAGTATTGGTTATTGCATGTCCTTGCGCATTAGGGCTGGCAACGCCTACAGCCATCATGGTAGGCACAGGTAAAGGAGCTGAGCATGGAGTACTAATTAAGAGCGGAGAGGCTTTGGAAATCGCCCATCAAATTGAGACGGTTATATTTGATAAAACAGGTACGCTAACAGAAGGAAAACCTGTTGTTACTGATATTATAACAACGAATGAAATAACAGAAGCTGAGCTGCTGCACCTATCTGCTTCAGCGGAAGTGGGGTCCGAGCATCCTTTAGGTGAAGCCATTGTGAGTAAGGCAAGGGAAGAAAACCTAGAGTTGTTGCCAACAAAAGATTTTGAAGCAATACCTGGCCATGGAATAGCTGTTGTCATTCGAGGAAAAAGAATGCTGTTAGGTAATGAGAAATTAATGCTAGATCAAAAGATAGCAATTATCTTGCAGGAAAACTCTGATAGGTTAGCAGAAGAAGGTAAGACGCCTATGTACGTTGCTTCTGATGGCAAGCTACTGGGTATTATTGCTGTAGCTGATGTGCTTAAGGAGAGTAGTGTTCGGGCTATAAAAGCATTACATGATATGAACATTCAGGTAGCTATGATTACAGGTGATAATAAAAGAACAGCAGAAGCTATAGCTAAACAGGTAGGTATAGATAGGGTTCTAGCAGAGGTGCTACCCCAGGACAAGGCAGAAGAAGTTAAAAAGCTACAGCTTGAGGGTAAAAAAGTAGCCATGGTAGGGGATGGAATTAATGATGCACCGGCGCTGGCACAAGCTGATATTGGTATAGCAATTGGTTCTGGGACCGACGTGGCTATGGAATCTGCAGATATAGTGCTAATGAGAAGTGACTTAATGGACGTTCCTACAGCTATTGAGTTGAGCAAGCGCACCATTCGGAACATTAAGCAAAACTTATTCTGGGCGTTTGGTTATAACACTGTGGGCATACCCATTGCAGCAGGATTATTATATATCTTTGGCGGGCCACTATTGAACCCTATGATTGCTGCAGGCGCTATGGCATTTAGCTCTGTATCGGTCTTAACCAATGCATTAAGATTGAAAAGGTATAAGCCATCTCATAAATAGAGCGGGCTAGGATTCCTCGTAATAGTTGGAATGACAAAAATTTATGATACAACTTTTATATAATTTTGATTCGAAAGGACGAGATAAAATGACTAAAACAATATATGTAGAAGGAATGACTTGTAATAACTGTGTACGCCATGTGGAGGAAGCTTTAAAGGAATTAGAGGGCGTGAAATCAGTAAAAGTGGATCTAAAAGCGAAAAAGGCCGATATAGAGCTATCCGCTGAAGTGTCAGATCAGCAAATAACGGAAGCTATTGAAGATGCAGGCTATGATGTAAGCAGTATTAAGTGAATCATGTAAACTTGTTAGTCAACACCCTCCTTTTTGGCATACTATAAAGAAGAACAATATTGTCAACGCAACGAGGAGGGTTGTTATGGCTGAACAAGGCAAAATCAGAAAAATGTTCCCAGGAGGGAACACAACACATGGCCCTTATTTTCTGTTTGAATATATGATCCAGCCTGCCACTAATCGGATTTTTATAATTAAGGGAGGGCCTGGGGTAGGCAAGTCCACATTTATGAACACCATAAGTAGGGAAATGGTAGATAGAGGCTATGATGTGGAGCATCACCATTGCTCTACGGATCCCAGCTCTTTGGATGGACTGGTGATTCCTCAACTTGGAGTAGCTTTGCTGGACGGCACAGCACCCCATATTTATGATCCCAGTTATCCAGGTGTTTTAGATGAGATTATTAATTTAGGGGAATTTTGGGATGATGCAGTCCTTATTCCCCATAAGAATGAAGTCCATGAAATTAATAAGCGGGGTAACATGCAGTTTAAAACTGCCTTTCATATTTTGAAGCAGTCGAAAATGGCATATGATCAGAGTAAATGGTATGTAGAGGAATCCATTGACCAATCGAAGTACAATCGTATCCAGCGATTTCTGGTGGAAAGTGTATTGGAAGGCATGGTTCCAAATTACCAAACTGCTTCAGAGGCTAGGCATTTATTTGCCTCTGCTTTAACACCAAAAGGTATTTTAGATTTTAAGGATACGCTAATTTCTAAGAACATGAAAGTATACAGTATTAAAGGGCAACCAGGAACAGGTGTTAAGGAAATGATTGAAAGGGTTGCTAAAGCCGTAGAAGAAATGGGATTGAATACAGAGCAATATCATTGTCCCTTTGAACCTGATAAGCTAGATATGTTGGTTATACCAGCTGCTCAAAAAGTAGTAATGAATAGCACGCAACCTGACCATAGTGACCCTAAGGAGATGGGAGGTATTTCCTACATTCGTCAAGTAGAGGAAATTGACTTGGAAATATGCATTGACCTAGATGTTTTGGCTAAATATGAGGAAGATAGAGCAGATGCAGAAAAACGTTATCGAGATCTCTTGGAAAAGGGAATAAGCCACATAACAAAAGCCAAAGCTGCTCATGGGGAAAAGGAAAAGTTCTATTTTCAGGCTATGAATTATGATAAAGTGAATCAAAAACGAAACCAGGTATTAAAGCATATTTTGCAGTACACATAAGTATATAAGACTTGACTCTTCGCAAGAAGAGCCTTTTTTTGTAAAAAAGCTTGTTGGAACTCCTCATTTATGTTATCATTATAGTTTGTTAAAGTTTTGATTCTTAAAGGAATGAGGATAATTAATGTTTATAAGAGAAGATATTCGAAATATAGCTATAATAGCCCATGTCGACCATGGTAAAACCACCTTGGTAGATCAGATGTTGCGCCAGAGCGGCGTTTTTCGACAAAACCAGCAGTTAACTGATCGGGTAATGGACTCCAATGATTTGGAGAAGGAGAGAGGAATAACCATCCTTTCAAAAAACACAGCAGTACGGCACAATAATTTGAAAATTAACATCATCGATACCCCAGGACATGCCGATTTTGGTGGTGAGGTAGAACGAGTTTTGAAGATGGTTAACGGAGTCTTGCTGTTAGTAGACGCTTTTGAAGGCCCTATGCC
>LFRM01311282.1_pt1 | contig 17941 bp, 13 predicted proteins | sample 618341 | NCBI WGS metagenome assembly LFRM01 (sample SAMN03654438, study PRJNA283298) | anaerobic digester metagenome | isolation source: pool of bioreactors CSTR01a, CSTR02a, and CSTR03a thermophilic anaerobic... | place: Denmark: Kgs. Lyngby | collected 2014-05-21 | reverse complement strand
CCGTGAAGGTGGAAGAACCGTTGGTTCAGGCGTTGTTACAACCATTAAGGCGTAATAACAATCAAACCAATATAACATAAAACAAGAGATCGGCTTTTGCCGGTCTCTTGTTTTATGTTATATTCAATTCAAACTCTTTTAGAAGGAATCAACAAACGCAAAAGAATCCTGGCTTGACTACGGGTTTATGATACAAGGAGAAGGCTATGAACGAAGCTAGACGAAAACTATTGATGGGTAGAATGGATAAAGAATGGTTGGTGCAGGCGGCTCGACTGCTCGGAGCATCGGATCGCCGCCGGTCTACGGGAGAGCTGATTAAGAAGATTTTAGCAATTGGGAAAGTCGAGCCGTCCATGTTGCTGTTACCTCTACATCAGGGGACGATTGCCATACTCATGAGGCACTGTGGCGAATATATTGAAACAGAAGTGACCCCCAGTCAAAAAGAGTCAATCATTAAAGGGTTAAAAAGTGACCTCAAGAAGATTTCTGAAGGGGATTATCCAATTCGACATCCAAATCACGCCTATATTTCCTCTGCTAGTTATGCAGAAATTTTAATTCAAGAAGGAATTCTACCAGATTTACTGTTGCGCTGGAGTGATGAAGTCAATGAAGTCATTTCGACAACGGTAATTGCCCAAGAACTTTGGAACCTAATCAACTATTACGGAGTGATTACGCCTCAAGACTTATTGCGAATGCATGCGGCAAGTCATAACGAAGAGGTAATGATTCCAGAAGACTTTCTTGGCATTGCTCACGGCTATATGGACCTTAATCTTTCCGATGAGGTTTACTATGAAGAAATTAATGGCCAAGAGTACTTCCACTCGGAATATTTAACCATCAATGCCCTTGAAATCTTGGAAGATGTTAAATCCTATGGAGGGGATTATAAAGTAGTTCCTTTAGAAGTTTTAATGGAGATGTTTTATGGGGTGGATCAAGAAGAGATGCTGCATCTTGTGGACTATATCACTCGGTGCTTTGATTTAACACCAGAAGACGAGCAAGCCATGGTAGATGTAGAATCTCTCCATGCTTTAATTGTTTCCGCGCGGGGTCGAGATGCTGAAGGGCTTCCCACTGAACTCCACGAAGGTTATGGTTGGAAATGGGGAGTGACAGACCTTGAAGTGAGAGATTTAATTTTCCAGGAATTTCTAGGTTGGATGCCAAGATACCATCTTAAGGGATATTCTGCCTTTGAGTTGAGCAATGATTTAGCCCAAGATGATATGGATGGAGAAGGCTTTGAGGATGAGGAATGGCCAGATGATTTTAAATTTAAGTTGCGTAAAGATCCCCCTGAAGAGGATGGATTTTTAAACTAAATTTCTGAAGAAGCTAGAATTAGCTCATTCCAAAGCTTTTAGAGGACTAAAAAAACAGATTGTTATAACTGGAGTTAAAAAAGAATTAAAACGATAAAGTCGTCAATAACATCTTAATTTACATTAATGAAGTTTTATCGTTGAATAGGCTGTATAATGAACGTGGACACGCATTAAGACGGCTTCCATATTTAGCCCCAAATCAATTTGGGTTTTGATATGAAAGAAAGAGATTCCATGCTATAATGGAAAATGCGTTAATTGGGAAGAAGTAATATTGACACACTAGGTTCTGTTGTGATAAAGTAACTTAGTGATATGTCCATGCGACATATTATTTTTATCCTTAAAAATAGTCATGGGATATGGAGGTGCAAAAAGTGAGAGTTAAGATCACAATGGCTTGCACAGAATGTAAGCAAAGAAACTATAACACAATGAAGAACAAGAAGAACAATCCAGAACGGGTTGAGATGGAAAAGTATTGCAAGTTCTGTCAAAAGCACACATTGCATAAGGAAACAAAGTAATCAAGTAAGGATGTGAAGAAATGGCTTCAAAAGAAGGCGGAATCTTAAATTTTCTTAAAGCGGTAAGACGCGAGATTGAAAAAACGACATGGCCAACAGCTGAACAAGTTAAGAAAGCACTTTTAGCCGTTGCTGTAATTGTTCTCATCTACGCATTACTTACAGGAGTGTTTGACTTCCTTATCGGCTTAGTTATGCAGTACGTACTGCAGATATAGGAGACAAAACGTCTGATGGAAATGGGTAAAGCGGGATGGTATGTTGTACATACTTATTCCAGTTATGAGAATAAAGTTAAAGTAAATCTTGAGAAAGTAATTGAAAATCGAGGGCTCGAAGAGCTCATCCAAGAGGTTGCGGTTCCACTGGAAGAAGTCATTGAACGCAAAAGTGATGGTACCGAAAAAATAGTGCTCCGCAAGAAGTTTCCGGGTTATGTACTGGTCAAAATGGTTTTGACCGAAGAGACTTGGTATATAGTCCGTAACATCAGAGGATGCACGGGCTTTGTTGGTGCGAAATCAAACAGCCCAGTACCTCTTACCGATGAAGAAGTGCGTGCCATGGGAATCCGTGACACGAAGCCCACAATCGATATTAGTGTAGGGGAATCGGTGACCATCGTTTCCGGCCCCATGAAAGATTTCGCGGGGACCATTAAAGAGGTCCATGAAGAAAAACGGAAGATCAAGGTTGAAGTCCTTATGTTCGGTCGAGAAACAATCGCTGAAATGGATTTTGATCAGGTCGAAAAAATCAGGTAGTCTATAAAGCTTTTATAGCTTTTATAGTGGGAGGTCATCAAAAACATTATGATGGCCGAAATTACCACATTATAGGAGGAAATACGAATGGCAAAGAAAGTCACAGGGATGATCAAGCTTCAGCTTCCTGCAGGAAAGGCCACCCCGGCTCCACCAGTTGGACCCGCACTTTCCCAGCACGGTGTCAACATCATGGGATTCTGTAAAGAGTTCAATGAAAAGACAAAGAATCAAATGGGTTATATCATACCAGTAGTAATTACTGTGTATCAGGACAGATCTTTTACCTTTATCATGAAGACTCCACCGGCAGCTATCTTAATTAAGAAAGCCGTAGGAATCGATTCAGGATCAGGTACACCTAACTTGACAAAAGTAGCTAAGCTGACCCAAGAACAGCTAAGAACAATCGCAGAAACAAAGATGCCTGACTTAAACGCAGCTACCATCGAAGCAGCTATGGCCATGGTTGCCGGAACTGCAAGAAGCATGGGCGTTACCGTCGAGGATTAGAATAATAGCTCACATATAGTGGGAGGCCAAAAAACCGTTAAAACCACAAGGAGGATTTGAATAAATGGGAAAGAATTATATTGAGAGCGCAAAGCTCATAGATCGGAACGAACTTTACGGCGCTGATGAGGCGTTAGACCTTGCTGTTAAGACAGCTAAGGCGAAGTTTGACGAGACCATCGAACTCCACGTTAGATTGGGTGTAGACCCAAGACATGCTGACCAACAGGTCAGAGGAGCCGTTGTTCTACCAAACGGAACCGGTAAAGAAGTTCGCGTACTAGTATTTGCAAAGGGCGAAAAAGCTCAAGAAGCTAAGGATGCTGGTGCAGATTACGTAGGTGATACAGACTACGTAGATAAGATCCAGAAAGAAAACTGGTTTGACTTCGACGTTGTCGTTGCTACACCAGATATGATGGGAGTTATCGGTCGTCTTGGACGGGTTTTAGGACCTAAGGGACTTATGCCGAACCCAAAATCTGGAACCGTTACTTTTGAAGTTGGTAAGGCTTTAGAAGAAATCAAAGCTGGTAAGGTTGAATATAGATTAGACAAAGCAGCGATTATTCACGTACCGATTGGAAAGAAATCCTTCGGACCTGAAAAATTAGGTGTTAACTTCAGAGCAGTCATGGATGCCATTGTTAAGGCAAGACCAGCTGCAGCGAAGGGTCAGTATATTAAATCAATCTCAGTTTCCTCAACCATGGGACCTGGAATTAAGATCAACCAGAATAGATTTATGTAGATTGCAATAAATATCTAGAAATAGTATTTGACACATTAAATACATTCATGATATTCTTGTTAAGCAATTGAATATAATTAAAATTGAATTTTCCAGAGACAGCCGGTATCAAAGTAAATCCAGCCGAGGAGATCACTTATAAAACTCTTATGGAGTTTAACGAGGTCTTTTCTGCTGTCTCGCAGAAAAGACCTTTTTAATTTGTCACTTTAAAGAGGAGGTGTACAGGTTGTCACAATCAATTAGAGAGAAGAAAGAACAAATTGTCTCTGAGATCAGCGAACTCATTGATAATTCTAAATCCCTCATCGTCGTCAACTATCAGGGTATCAACGTTGAAACAGATACTGAACTGAGAAAGATCATGAGAGAAAATAATGTAAACTACAAAGTATTGAAAAACTCTATGGTAGAACTGGCCATGAAGGACAGAGAAGCCGAAGACTTCGTTCAGTACCTTGAAGGACCGAATGCATTTGCATTTGGCGAAGATGAAACCACAGCAGCTGGACTAATCAAGAAGTTTATTAAAGATAAGAAAAAGCTGGAAATTAGGGCTGGTTTCGTTGACGGAACAGTTTTTAATGCAGAACAGGTTAACGCTTTGGCAGACATGCCTTCCAAGGAAGAGCTTATCGCAAAGTTACTGGGATCCCTCAAGAGCCCCGTATCCAACCTTGTCTACGTATTACATGCATTGTCCCCATCCACCAAGTTTACACATTTGGTTAAGGCCATTGCAGACAAGAAGTCAGAAGAAGCATAAAATCGCCTAGCGATTCTATACACTAATACCACTTAATATTAAAATTAATTCAAATTTTGGAGGATATCAAAATGACTAAAGAACAGATTATTGAAGCAATCAAAGAAATGAGCGTTCTAGAATTGAACGACCTTGTTACAGCATGTGAAGAAGAATTCGGCGTATCCGCAGCAGCACCTGTTGCAGTAGCAGCAGCTCCTGGAGCAGCAGCAGGCGGAGCAGCAGAAGAAGAGCAGACAGAATTCGACGTAATTCTTTCCTCCTTCGGCGATGCAAAGATCAAAGTTATCAAGGCTGTTAGAGAAATCACAGGACTTGGACTAAAAGAAGCTAAAGACCTAGTTGACGGAGCACCTAAGCCAGTTAAGGAAGCCGTTACTAAGGAAGAAGCAGAAGAAATCAAGACGAAGCTTGAAGAAGTTGGAGCATCTGTAGAAGTTAAGTAATTAACTCACAGCTCATAAAAAAAGACTGTTGCCGGTTTACCGGTAGCAGTCTTTTTATGTGCGCCCAGCATGGACGCAATCTAAGATGAATGGTTACGTCGAAGAATTAGGGCTGTGTATTGGAAACAGTGGAAGAAAGTCAAAACGAGATACCGGATGATTCAAANNAACGGTACGCACGGTGATGTGAGAGGTCGACTAGTCAGCTAATGACTAGTCTCCTACTCGATTTTTTGTTGTCTTATTCCTTCTTTTAAGAGAGAAAAGCATCAGTGATAATTTAAAAATAGTCACTGATGCTTCATAACGATTGAATATATTATTTTAATTTAGCAGCAATATCAAGCAATCTTCTAACTTGAACTTCAACTGCAGGCTTGATGTCATCTACCATATTACCTTCTCCGTCAACCTGGGTGGATGCTCCGTAAGGGTTTCCGCCTGTTGAGTAGAGGACTGGATCAGAGTAACCTGGCGCTACAATAATGGCTCCCCAGTGGAACATATTGGTGTATAGGGATAGGATGGTTGCTTCCTGTCCACCGTGTACGTTCTGTGCAGAGGACATAGCGGAAACGACTTTGTTTACTAATTTTCCCTGAGACCAAATTCCACCTTGACCGTCGATGAAATATTTCATCTGGGCTGGTAGAGTACCGAAACGGGTAGGTGCTGAGAATAGGATGGCGTCTGCCCATACTAAATCTTCACTGGTTGCTTCGGGAATATCCTTGGTTGCATCTGCATTAGCCTTCCAGGCTGGGTTCGATGCATAGCCTTCTTCTGGGACTAATTCGTGTACCTTAACTAACCGAACTTCGGCACCGTTCTTTTCGGCTTCGGCCTTGGCCCACTCTGCCATCTGGTAATTTGTTCCTGTTGATGAGTAGTATACAATTGCTAATTTAATCTTGTTCATAATGTAATCTCCTTATTATCAATTTTAGTTTTTATTTTCATTTCGTTTAGGTTTTAATTGAGTAACCTTTAGTAACTATAATACCATGTTTTAGTGAGAGGAGTGAGAATAAAGAGTGAACGAATGATAAACAATTACTAAAGGTAACTATCTGGCTTTGTTTTTACAAGTTTTATCTATTGTTATCTCTGTGAGTGGTTTTTCCAGCGATAATTTTTTAAACCTTAGGATGCTCGCTCTACATATGCTGAGTTTCAAAGGAGCCAGTCTGCAGCTATCCATTTATACTTTGCCGTAAAAATTAACTATCGAATGAAAACTAAATGATCCACGAAAAAGAGTGGTGCTTCATTTAATTCTCTTTTTATGTTTTCCTTGGTGGTTTCTTGAATAGTTTTTGGTGGTTATTGAAGTGACATAAGAAAGTATGAATTGATTTCATAGAGTGCTTAAAAGAGGAATGCGTGTATATTTTGAATGCTTTTGACGAGAAAAGGTAGAATGAGAAATAAAGTTTTCAGTAAATTTTTTGTAAACAGGAATGTTTTTGGCAAGGATAAAGAGTTTGAATTTTGTGTTTATAAGCTACTGAGAAATGTTGTAATTGGCTTGTAGGCTTGATTGAGGGTTTTATTAGTTAGATGGCATGCTTGATTATATGATTGGTTTTGGATAAATGGGGAGAAGTTGAGGATGAAAAAAGAGACAAAAAAAGACCCCTAATCACTTGATGTATCAGTGGGGATATAGTACAATATTAAATTGTACCCGTATCGAATCGATAAGGTACGGAAATAATGTATAACGTTCTATTTATTTAATTGTAATGCATTTTAGAGTCATTTACAAGCACGAAAGTAAGGGGTGAATTTATGGTACATCCTGTTCCTAACCCAACGGGGAAAAGAACAAGAATGAGTTTTGCAAGAATCAAAGAAGTTGCCAACATGCCGAATCTAATTGAGATTCAGCTTGATTCTTACAACTGGTTTTTGAAGGAAGGCCTAGATGAGGTGTTCGAGGATATTTCTGCCATTACAAATCATGGTGGTAATTTAATCTTACGATTTATCGGGTTCCATCTGGACCGAGAAAACATTAAGTATTCTATTGAAGAATGCAAAGAACGAGACGCAACTTATGCGGCTCCACTTAAAGTAGTGGTACGACTTGAAAACACCGAGAGTGGTGAAATCAAGGAGCAAGAAGTTTATATGGGTGAATTCCCACTGATGACTGATCAGGGAACTTTTATTATCAACGGAGCAGAACGAGTTATCGTTTCTCAATTGGTTCGTTCACCGGGTGTCTACTACAATCAAAGCTACGACAAATCTGGAAAACGTCTTTATTCTGCTACTGTTATTCCTAACCGGGGTGCCTGGTTAGAGTACGAGACGGACTCCAACGACATTATCTATATTCGCATTGACAAGACAAGAAAACTTCCCATTACCGTAATGGCAAGAGCCATGGGCCTTGGATCGGATCAGGAAATCTTCAACTATTTTGGTGAAGATGAACGCCTAAGGGCTTCCGTTGAGAAAGATCCCACCAAAACACGGGAAGAAGGTCTCATCGAAGTTTACAAACGTCTACGTCCCGGCGAACCGCCTACAGTGGATTCAGCAGAAGCTCTGCTCAATGGATTATTCTTTGACCAGAAGCGCTATGACTTATCCCGGGTAGGTCGCTATAAGTTTAATAAGAAACTAAACATTGTTAGACGCATTATTAATAATGTGTCTGCACTAGATGTTGTTTCTCCTGTCACCGGTGAAGTTTTAGCTGAAAAAGGCCAAAAAATCAATCGTGATATAGCTTACGCCATCATGGAAGATGGAATTAACTCCGTTGACATTTTGGTGGAAGACCGCATTGTTCGAGTGATTGGAAACCACTTTGTTCCTTTGAATAAGTTTGTCGACCTAGCGGAAGATGATTCCTATTATAAAGAAACAGTGCACTATCCAACACTAATGAAGATTTTGGATGAAGCCAATGAGTTGGAAGGCAAGGCCTTACATAACTTTATTAAAGCCAATATCCATGACTTATCGCCCAAGCACATTATTCGGGATGATATGTTTGCCACCATCAGTTACGAACTAGGACTTCCTTATAATGTAGGTGTTATTGATGACATCGACCATTTGGGGCATCGTAGAATTCGTTCCGTTGGTGAATTGCTTCAGAATCAGTTCCGGATTGGTTTATCCAGAATGGAACGAGTTGTTCGGGAACGAATGACGATTCAGGATCAAGACAACATTACACCGTCAGCTTTAATCAACATCCGACCTGTCGCTGCAGCAATTAAGGAGTTCTTCGGATCATCCCAGCTGTCACAGTTTATGGATCAGACCAACCCGCTGTCGGAATTAACCAATAAAAGAAGGCTTTCAGCTTTAGGACCCGGTGGTCTTTCAAGAGATCGTGCTGGAATGGAAGTTCGTGACGTACATCATTCCCATTATGGAAGAATGTGCCCCATCGAAACACCAGAAGGTCCGAATATCGGTTTGATTGTTTCCTTAGCAACCTATGCTCGGGTTAATGAGTATGGCTTTATTGAAACGCCTTATCGAGTCGTTGATAAGGAAACGGGAGTTGTTACCGATGAAATTCGTTACTATACAGCCGATGAAGAAGATCTTTACCTGTGTGCTCCAGCAACGGAACCCCTGGATGAAGAAAATCGCTTCTTAGATGAGCGGGTTACCGTTCGTCGGACGGATGAAGTCATCTTAGTTCCACGGGATGAAGTCGACTTAGTAGACGTTTCAGCAAAGCAGCTTGTATCCGTTGCCACGGCGATGATTCCATTCCTTGAGAATGATGATGCTTCCCGTGCTCTGATGGGTGCTAACATGCAACGTCAGGCTGTTCCCCTGTTAAGAACGGAAGCTCCGATTGTCGGAACGGGCATTGAATATCGTGCAGCCTATGACTCGGGAGTATTGCCTAAGGCAGTTTATGACTCTACCGTTGAGTATGTGTCAGCTTCAGAAATTAAATTAAGAAGAGATACTGATGGAGGACAAGATATTGTTCGCCTGCAAAAGTTTAAACGCTCCAACCAAGGAACCTGCATCAACCAAAAACCTTTAGTTGCTAAGGGTGACAAGGTGAAAGCAGGCGACATCTTAGCAGATGGAGCATCGACAGACCTGGGCGAAATCGCCTTGGGTAAAAACATTCGCATGGGCTTCCTAACTTGGGAAGGTTATAACTATGAGGATGCGATGCTGATTTCAGAAGAGCTCGTCCGAGACGATACCTTCACATCCATTCATATTGAAGAGTATGAAGCCATGGCTCGGGATACCAAGCTTGGACCGGAAGAAATCACCCGTGACATTCCAAACGTTGGTGAAGATGCCTTAAAGGATATTGATGAGCGGGGTATTATCCGCATCGGTGCAGAAGTTCGAACCGGCGATATCTTGGTTGGTAAGGTGACACCGAAGGGTGAAACGGAATTAACGGCAGAAGAGCGTCTCCTTCGCGCTATCTTTGGTGAAAAAGCCAGAGAAGTTCGGGATACTTCCCTCCGTGTACCTCACGGAGAATCAGGCATCATTGTGGACATTAAAGTCTTTACTCGTGAAAATGCAGCCGAACTACCAGCTGGTGTTAACATGCTCGTGCGCTGCTATATTGCACAAAAACGGAAGATTTCCGTTGGAGATAAGATGGCTGGACGTCACGGAAACAAGGGTGTTATTTCACGGATTCTTCCCCAGGAAGATATGCCGTTCTTAGCAGACGGAAGTCCGCTTCAGATCTGCTTGAACCCTCTTGGTGTTCCATCTCGTATGAATATCGGGCAGGTCCTTGAAGTTCACTTAGGCTTGGCTGCTAAAAAGCTAGGTTGGCATGTTGCCACACCAGTCTTTGATGGCGCTAACTACGATAACATTGCAGACCTTCTTGAAGAAGGCGGCTACAACCGCTCGGGTAAGATGGTTCTTTACGATGGACGGAATGGTGAGCCCTTTGATAATGAGGTAACCGTTGGTTACATGTACATACTTAAGCTTGCTCACTTAGTTGATGACAAGATTCACGCAAGAAGTACTGGACCTTATTCCTTGGTTACGCAGCAGCCTTTGGGTGGTAAAGCCCAGTTTGGTGGTCAGCGTTTCGGAGAAATGGAAGTTTGGGCCCTAGAAGCCTATGGATCAGCCCATACACTACAGGAAATCCTAACGGTTAAATCCGATGATGTGGTGGGTCGAGTGAAGACCTATGAATCCATTGTTAAGGGTGAGAACATTCCTGAACCAGGTATTCCAGAATCCTTTAAAGTTCTAATTAAAGAGCTCCAGGCTCTATGTCTGGACGTTAAGGTTCTTAATGCAGACCACGAAGAAATTGAATTGAGAGAATCCGTAGAAGATGAACCGATGTTTGAATACGCACCGGAAGCGAAAGTAGAAAGTGCAGAACTCATCGCCAATGGTCCAGCTTCTGAGACGGCATCTTCCAATGCAACGGAAGGGTTAATCGGCGGTACCGCAAGCACGAGAGCTGAACTGACTACCGACAAAGATATGGATTAGCAGGAGGTCCTCATATTGATAGAATTAAATAATTTTGAAGCGTTACAAATCGGTTTAGCTTCTCCTGTCCAGATCAGAGATTGGTCTCGTGGAGAGGTAAAAAAACCGGAAACTATAAATTATAGAACCTTGAAACCAGAGCGGCATGGTCTGTTCTGTGAGAGGATTTTTGGACCCATGAAAGACTGGGAATGTCACTGTGGGAAATATAAACGAGTCCGTTATAAGGGCATCGTTTGTGATCGCTGTGGGGTTGAAGTTACAAAATCCAAGGTTCGTCGTGAGCGGATGGGTCATATTGAATTGGCAGCACCCGTATCTCATATCTGGTACTTTAAAGGAATCCCATCCAGAATGGGTTTAATCCTTGATATGAGCCCACGTTCTCTTGAGAAAATCCTATATTTTGCCAACTATGTGGTTTTGGACCCTAAAGAAACAGGCCTGGCTAAAAAGCAGCTTCTATCCGAAAAGGAATTCAGGGAAGCAGAAGATAAGTATGGATATAATACCTTTGAAGCTCAAATGGGGGCGGAAGCTGTTTTAAAACTTCTAAAAGCCATTGACCTTGAAGGGGAATCCGTTGAATTGGCTAAAGCTTTGCAAACAGCTACAGGCCAGAAAAAGGTTCGGATTATCCGTCGTTTGGAAGTCATTGAGTCCTTCCGTAAATCCGGCAACCGTCCGGAATGGATGGTCATCTCAGTGATTCCGGTAATACCACCGGACATACGACCCATGGTTCAGATCGATGGTGGCCGTTTTGCCACATCGGATTTGAATGACCTGTATCGTCGAGTGATCAACCGAAACAATCGGTTAAAGAAATTAATGGATCTACGGGCACCTGATATCATCATTCGAAATGAAAAACGGATGCTTCAGGAATCAGTGGATGCTCTCATTGACAATGGTCGTCGTGGACGTCCTGTCACAGGACCGGGTAACCGCCCATTAAAATCCTTGTCCGATATGCTGAAAGGTAAACAGGGACGGTTCCGTCAGAACTTACTAGGAAAACGTGTCGACTATTCAGGTCGTTCCGTTATCGTAGTTGGACCGGAACTGAAAATGTATCAATGTGGACTACCAAAGGAAATGGCATTGGAGCTATTTAAGCCCTTTGTTATGAAAAAGTTGGTGGAAAACGGTACATCCCACAACATCAAGAGTGCTAAACGGATGGTGGATCGAGTCCAACCTGAAGTTTGGGATATCTTGGAAGAAGTGATCTCCGATCATCCTGTGCTGTTAAACCGTGCACCGACCCTTCATAGATTAGGAATTCAGGCTTTCCAGCCGGTCTTAGTGGATGGTCGCGCGATAAAACTCCATCCCCTAGTATGTACCGCTTACAATGCGGACTTTGACGGGGACCAGATGGCGGTTCACGTTCCTCTAACCATGGAAGCTCAGGCAGAAGCCCGCTTCTTAATGTTAGCGGCCGGTAACATCCTGAAACCATCTGATGGTAAGCCGGTATCCGTACCGACTCAGGACATGATCCTAGGAGCCTACTGGCTAACTTTAGTCCGGGAAGGTAACAAGGGAGAAGGCAGCATTTTTAAGGACCCAGAAGAAGCAATGATGGCCTATGGTACCAATCAACTTCATCTTCATGCACCCATTACAGTTCGGATGTCCCGAGAAGTAGATGGAGAAATGAAGTCCGGTATGATTGAAACCACCGTAGGGAAACTCATTTTAAATGAATCCATTCCTCAGGACTTAGGTTTTGTGGACCGGGAAGATCCAGAAACCATGTTTAACATGGAAGTCGACTTCCTTGTTAACAAAAAGAACCTGGGAACAGTTATTGATAAGTGCTACTTGAAGCACGGTCCCATCGAAACCTCTAAGGTGCTCGATGAGATTAAGAGCAAGGGCTTCCACTTCTCCACCCAAGGTGCCGTTACCGTATCCATCGAAGACATGGTGGTTCCGGAAGCAAAGCATCTCTTATTGGAAGAAGCGGATAAGACCATTAAAAAGATTGAGTCCATGTACAACCGTGGCCTGATTACTGATGAGGAACGTTACCAGTCGGTTATCGAAAAGTGGGGTAAAACAACGGATGAAGTTGCGGATGCTCTGATGGATTCTCTTGATCCAGTGAACCCGATCTTTATGATGGCGGATTCTGGAGCTCGTGGTAGTAAATCACAGATCAAGCAGCTAGCTGGAATGCGCGGACTGATGGGTAACCCATCTGGTAAAACCGTTGAAATTCCAATCAAAGCTTCCTTCCGTGAAGGACTTAACGTGTTAGAGTTCTTTATCTCAACTCACGGAGCTCGAAAGGGTAATGCTGATACGGCTCTGAAAACCGCCGACTCAGGATACCTAACTCGCCGTTTGGTTGACGTATCTCAGGATGTTATTGTTCGCGATGACGACTGTGGTACCAACGAAGGGATCATCATTCACGATATCAAAGAAGGTAGTGATGTCATCGAGGGACTACAAGAACGTCTCACCGGTCGATTCACTGCTGAGGAGATAAAACATCCGAAAACTGGCGAAGTGTTAGCCGAGAAAGATCAGTACATTGATCCAGAAATGGCTGAAGCCATCGTTAAAACCGGAGTATCAGAAGTTAAAATTCGTTCGGTCTTTACCTGTGAAACTAGAACTGGAGTCTGTGCTAAGTGCTACGGCATGAACATGGCAACGGCCCAGCAAATCAACATTGGAGAAGCGGTGGGAATTATTGCTGCTCAATCCATTGGGGAACCAGGTACTCAGTTGACCATGAGAACCTTCCATACCGGTGGAGTCGCCGGAGCGGACATTACCCAGGGTCTACCTCGTATTGAGGAGCTTTTCGAAGCTCGTAAGCCGAAGGGATTGGCTATTGTTGCTGAAAACCCTGGACAGGTCAGAATGGAAGAAACCAAGAAGAAACGAATCATCCATGTTGTTTCAGAAGATGGAACAGAACAAAGCTATGACATTCCATTTGGATCGCGGATTGCTGTTGTTGATGGTGATGTAGTGGGCGCCGGAGATGAACTCACCGAGGGATCCATCAATCCTCATGACATTATGCGCATCAAGGGAGTGGACGGTGTACGCCGTTACATCTTAGCTGAAGTTCAGAAGGTTTACCGCCTCCAGGGTGTTGATATCAATGATAAGCACTTGGAAGTAGTTATCCGTCAGATGACTCGTAAGATTAAAATTTCCGATGCTGGTGGCACTGAGCTTCTGCCTGGTACCTTGGTTGATATCTTTGATTTCGATGAAGCCAACCGAATTGCTGAAGAAAGCGGGTTTGCACCGGCTCAAGGTGAACAAGCACTTCTTGGAATTACCAAGGCGTCCTTGGCTACAGATTCCTTCTTGTCTGCTGCCTCCTTCCAGGAGACGACCCGCGTCCTCACCGATGCGGCCATTAAGGGCAAGATCGATCCACTCTTAGGTTTAAAAGAGAATGTTATCATCGGTAAGTTGATTCCAGCAGGAACCGGTATGCCGAGATATCGCAACATTAAACTAAACACGGATGATGTGGTGGCAGTTGAAGACCAGCTTGCAGCTGCAGAGTCAACCGATGATTTGATTCCAGACATAATCCGTTAAAGGCTAATTGATGAAGTGGGTAACAAATTATCCGCATCGTTTAAACCTTTGATGATAAATAGAGTTTAAGTAGACTTACCCTAAGAGAGATTGAAGGCTTGATAAGATTTTGGGATCTTGTGCAAAGTCCAATCGGTTCAGAAGGTAATTTACAGCAAATTTTAGACACACCGAATCCGTTGACACAAAGGAAGAGTATGTGGTAAAATCTGCTTTGTGTGATAAACCGAAAGGGTAGATTCTACCTTTTCGGCTTTTGTCCGCAAAGTGATGTTCCAACCTACCCATTCCCGATGTTCCTTCGATGATTTCATTCTGTTTTATGCAGGAGAAACCATTAGAATAAAGGGGAATCAAGCAGGAAGTCAAACCTTTAAATTTTTAATTTAAGCAAGAGATGACCTGGGTGTTCACTGGAGTACTCACTGCCATTGCATAGAAACATTAATCACAGGAGGTGAAAAAATGCCAACCATTAACCAATTGATCAGGAAGGGAAGAAAGTCGATTAAGCATCAGTCTAAGTCGCCTGCTCTTCAGTCAAACCCACAAAAAAGAGGTGTTTGTACTGTCGTTAAGACAATGACACCTAAAAAGCCAAACTCCGCATTGAGAAAGGTAGCTAGAGTCCGTTTAACCAATGGATTTGAAGTTTCCGCTTATATCGGTGGAGAAGGACACAACCTTCAGGAACACTCCGTTGTTCTTATCAGAGGTGGAAGAGTTAAGGACTTACCCGGTGTAAGATACCATGTTGTTAGAGGAACTCTAGACACAGCCGGTGTAACAGACAGAATGCAGTCCAGATCAAAATACGGAGCAAAGAAACCGAAAGTTAAAAAGTAGGTTCTTGCTAGCCAGTGAAATTGCTCTGTTTTAGGTGATGATTGTGTATTTTGACACTTTACATAAATAAAGCACAGCATTTTACGACCGGCCATTTTTAATAGTTGCCGGTAGAGTACCGATGATCTAAATAATATTTAAGGAGGGAAGAAAGATGCCAAGAAAAGGATTTATAGCCAAAAGAGAGGTTCTACCAGATCCAATCTATAATTCAATAGTAGTCTCCAAGCTCATTAATAACGTGATGCAAGGCGGCAAAAAGGGTGTAGCGCAGAAAATTGTTTACGGAGCCTTCGATATCGTTTCAGAAAAGTCCGGTAAGGACCCAGTAGAAGTGTTTGAAGCAGGTTTAAACAACATTATGCCGACACTTGAAGTTAAAGCTAGACGAGTTGGTGGTTCTAACTACCAGGTACCAATTGAAGTGCGTCCAGAAAGACGTCAAACATTGGGACTCAGATGGTTGTTAGTTGCAGTCAACAAGAGAAACGAAAAGTACGCCAGAGAGCGGCTTGCAAACGAACTCCTTGATGCAGCAAACGGAACCGGAGCAGCAGTTAAGAAGAGAGAAGATGTTCACAAGATGGCCGAGTCAAACAAGGCTTTTGCTCACTTCAGATTTTAATCAATGACTGTTGTAACATTATTCGAAAATTATACATGCGAGAGGAGGGTTCAGCGTGGCTAGAGAATACCAATTAGACAAATACCGTAATATTGGAATTATGGCACATATTGATGCCGGTAAAACCACGACTACGGAACGTATCCTGTACTACACAGGAAAAACACATAAATTAGGTGAAACACATACTGGTGAATCCCAAATGGACTGGATGGCACAGGAAAAAGAGAGAGGTATTACAATCACCTCGGCTGCCACCACTTGCTATTGGAGAGGACATCAGATTAACATTATCGATACGCCGGGACACGTTGACTTCACCATTGAAGTTGAACGTTCACTGCGTGTTTTGGACGGAACAGTAACTGTATTGGACGCTAAATCAGGTGTCGAGCCTCAAACTGAAACAGTTTGGCGTCAGGCCGACCGTTATGGTGTTCCAAGAATCGTATACATTAATAAGATGGATGCGACGGGTGCTGATTTCTACAAGTCTATGGATACCATTCATGATCGTCTAAAGGCTAATGCTGTAGCTATTCAGTTGCCAGTTGGTGCCGAAGACAAATTTATTGGAATCGTAGACCTCATTGAAATGGAAGCGAAGATCCATTTAGATGACATGGGTAAAGAAATTCAAGTTGGTGAAATTCCAGAAGAACTTAAGGAAAAGGCAGTGGAATATAGAGGAAAACTTCTAGAAGCTTGTGCTGATTTCGACGAAGAGCTGATGGAAAAATACCTGGAAGGCGAAGAGATTTCAAATGATGAAATCAAAAATGCAATCCGTAAAGGTGTTGTAGCCAACGAATTAATTCCAGTAATCTGTGGGGCATCCTACAAGAACAAGGGTGTACAGGAAATGATCGACGCCATTGTTGATTACCTACCATCCCCACTAGACATTCCACCGATTGTCGGAACGGATGAATTTGGTGAGGAAGTACCTCGTGAAGCATCTGATGATGCACCGATGTCAGCTTTGGCATTTAAGATTGCTACTGACCCATTTGTTGGAAGATTGGCCTTTGCTCGGATTTATTCAGGAGTTATGGTCAGCGGTTCTTACGTTAAGAACTCCACCAAAGGAAAGCGTGAGCGGATCGGACGTCTTGTTAAGATGCACGCCAACCACCGTGAGGAAGTTGAAGACTTGAGAGCTGGAGACATCGGAGCTATTGTTGGATTGAAAAATACAACAACCGGTGACAGTCTAAGTGATGAGAACAACCCAGTTGTTCTAGAATCCATGGACTTCCCAGAGCCAGTTATCAATATAGCCATCGAGCCAAAGACAAAAGCATCCCAGGAAAAAATGGGTGTTGCCTTGTCTAAGCTGTCTGAAGAAGATCCAACATTCCAAACTTACACAAACCATGAAACTGGACAAACCATCATTGCTGGAATGGGTGAACTTCACCTTGACATCATGGTTGACCGACTCATGAGAGAGTTTAAGGTAGAATGTAATGTTGGAGCACCTCAGGTTGCCTACAAAGAAACCATTCGTAAAACAGTTAAGGCAGAAGGTAAGTATGTTCGTCAGTCTGGTGGTAAGGGTCAGTACGGTCATGCCGTTATTGAAATGTTCCCACAAGAAGGCGACTACACCTTTGAAAATGCTACTGTTGGTGGTACTGTTCCTAAGGAATTTGTTAGCCCAATTGATGCAGGTATCAAAGAAGCTTCAAAGACCGGTATCCTGGCTGGTTACCCAACCATTAACTTTGGAGTTAAATTAGTAGACGGTTCATCTCATGATGTTGACTCATCGGAAATGGCCTTTAAGATTGCTGGATCCATGGCGTTTAAGACGGCTATGGCAAAGGCGGATCCGGTTATCATGGAACCCATGATGGCTGTTGAAGTTATTATTCCAGAAGAATACATGGGTGACGTCATCGGTGATATGAACGGAAGACGTGGACGCATTGAAGGTATGGACGATCGGGCAGGGGCAAAAGTTGTAAGAGGCTTTGTACCGCTGTCAGAAATGTTTGGTTATGCCACATCACTACGCTCCAGAACCCAAGGTCGCGGAGTTTACAGCATGGTATTTGATCACTACGAAGACGCTCCAAAGAGTGTTCAGGAAATGATCATGGGCAAAGCAGGAAAAGACGCTTAATTGAAATTTTTTCAGATTAAGATACAATAAGAGTAGTTAAAACCTTATAGGAGGATTCAATAATGGGAAAAGCAAAATTTGAACGTAACAAACCCCATGTTAACATTGGGACCATTGGTCACGTTGACCATGGTAAGACCACATTAACAGCAGCCATCACAACTGT
>LFRM01298179.1_pt1 | contig 17946 bp, 11 predicted proteins | sample 618341 | NCBI WGS metagenome assembly LFRM01 (sample SAMN03654438, study PRJNA283298) | anaerobic digester metagenome | isolation source: pool of bioreactors CSTR01a, CSTR02a, and CSTR03a thermophilic anaerobic... | place: Denmark: Kgs. Lyngby | collected 2014-05-21 | reverse complement strand
CAGCAATTACTCACTAAAATGGTCACTTAATTTCATGCAAAGAAAAGGGTTGTATATCCAAATTCATTTGCGCTTGACAGTCCAATAAGTGGTGTAAATTTATTTCTACTCATGTAAGGTAGTGATTTCAAAGGCTAAGGAGCTAAGGGTTAAGCAGCTTGTTTTACTTCAGCGCTTTCATCTTTCGGTATTAGCTCTTTCCAGTACTCAGCCATATCTAACCACTTTCTTCCACTAAGCCAGGTTTCGCTCTGCTGAGCGAGGAGTGCCCCCATAAGACGAATGGCAGACTCTCCACTCGGAAAGATGCGAATCACACGCTCTCGTCTTCTGATCTCTTGGTTTAGACGCTCCAAAGAGTTTGTTGAACGAAGTCTACGACGATATTTGGTAGGCAAATGTAAGACAGCTATGGCATCGTCAAAACCAGCTTCTAGGACTTCCATGGACTTAGGTGCTAGCGCTTCATAGGTGACTAGAATTTCCTGAAAACGTTCTCGTGCCAGCTCAGGATCTTTACTTGACCACAGATCCCTTAGATCTTCCAGTAACTGCGGCTTTACCTTGGAGGGGCATACTTCCATGATGTTACGCATAAAGTGGACTTGGCAGCGTTGCCAAGCAGCTTCTACGAAAACCTCCTGTAAGGCTTTAACAAGGCCGGTATGGGCATCGCTGATCACATAGTCTACCTGTCCGATTCCTCGTTTCTTCAGATCTTCAAAGAAGGTCTTCCAGCCTAGATGGGTTTCACTATCCCATAGGGTGAATCCCAGAACCTCACGGTATCCTTCTTCGTTCACACCCATAGCAATCAACAGTGCCTTGTTGCGGACACGACCCAGTTCGCGCACCTTGACGTACATGGCATCCACCATGACGAAGGGATAGCGTTTCTCCAAGGGACGATTTCGAAAGGCCTGAACAGCTTCATCGAGGCCCTTACACAGCTGTGAGACGGTAGATTTGCTAAAGCTTGTACCACAGAGTTCCTCGGTAATCTTGGTTACTTTTCTAGTGGATACACCTTGAAGTACCATCTCCATCATAGTGAGAACCAAAGCTTGCTCGGCTCTCTGGTAGCGCTCAAAAAGTTCGTGAGAGAACTCTCCGCTACGTAGTCTTGGAACATCCAGTGTAATGGTACCGATTCTTGTCTTGAGACTTCGTTCCCTAGAACCATTGCGATAGGCTTTACGCTCCTCTGTACGCTCATACTTCTGGGCACCGATGGTTTCTGTAGCTAGAGCCTCAAGAACTTGATTTAGGATTGTCTCCAGCAAGGGAACTAAAGCATCGGGGGCATGACCGAGAAATAAACCTTTAACTGTATCTGAATCTAGTGTAATATTGAGTTGAGCCATTTTTTTCTCCGTTTCGATAAATGTTGTGCTTAACACTATCTTACACGAAGGAGAGAAATGGTTCGTTTTTATCTAGAAAAGGTCATTTCTCAATTTACACCAGTATACGGACTCTATCGGCGGTTGTATGATAACTTATTGTTTAATCATAAGGTCTAATATAATGGTATAATGAGTATCGAAGGCTTAATTACTTTTTTCTCCTCAAAGGAGTTTTTTCATGGCTGTACCCAGATATTTTGAATTGCATAAACCTTTTTTGGAGTGTCTAAAAGATGGACAAATTCGCACTCTTAAAGAAATACGAACTCAGGTGAGTGAATCGATGAATCTTAAAAAAGAGGACTTTACTGAAAAATTGCCTAGTGGACGACAAAGTATTTTTGACAACAGAATCGGATGGGCTCGAACATATCTTAAAAAGGCGGAAATAATAGAAAGTTCAAATAGGGCTAATTTTAACATTACCAAAAGAGGTCATGATGTTCTTCGTGATAATCCGCTAGTTATTGATGTTGCCTATTTGGAAAGATTTGAAGCATTTAAAGAGTTTGTACGTCCTTTTGCAGATACAGAGAAGGTCCCAGGTGATAGAGAAGGCAACAAACATGTAGTCTTCGGGACACCAGATGATAACTTCGAAGAGGCTTTTAAACAAAAAAACAGAGTCTAGCCGATGAACTGCTAGCTGAAGTTTTAAAACTATCACCAGATGCTTTTGAACAAATGGTATTAGATCATATGTCTAAAATGGGCTATGAAACTTTTGAAAATGCTTCAAAAACAACATCTCTTTCTGGAGAGGGAGGTATTGATGGCATCATTATGCAAGATAAACTTGGGTTTGACTTGATTTATGTGCAAGCAAAGAGGTGGGATGAGAAGAACCCGATAAGCCGACCTGATATTCAAAAGTTTGTAGGGGCAATTGCCGGAAGGGGTGGGAAAGGTCTTTTCGTCACCATATCCAAGTTTTCTAAAGAAGCAATTGCATATGCAAAACACCAACATATCATTTTGATCGATGGCGCTAAACTCACGGAGCTAATGATAGAGAATAACTTTGGTGTAAGCGTTAAGAAGACATTTGACATTAAAGCCATTGATACAGATATATTTAATGAATACCAGTCGATTGAAGATATATAAGAGTAACAGGAAATTGTGGCAATTAGAGATTGGGACATATATGACTTTTAGCTCATTTGGAGAATGGAATGGAAATATTTGACAATGTAAATACGATTGTCCGTGATGACTTAATCAAGGTAATAAAAAGTGGTAGTAAGATTTCAATTGCTGCTGCTTGTTTTTCGATTTATGCCTATCAGGAACTAAAAGAAGAATTGAATAAAGTAGATGCCATCAACTTTATTTTCACGTCTCCAACATTCATAAAAGAACAAAACCAAAAGGCTCAAAAAGAATTCTTTATTCCAAAGCTCAATCGCGAAAAAAGTCTCTACGGCACAGAGTTTGAAGTGAAACTAAAAAATGAACTTACACAAAAAGCAATTGCTAAGGAATGTGCAGAGTGGATTAAAAAGAAAGTGAGCTTTAAATCCAACATTACTCAAGAGTATATGGCAGGGTTCTTAAATGTAGATGAAGATACATACTTTCCGCTTAATGGCTTTACCACAGTGGATCTTGGATGTGAGCGGGGGAATAATGCCTACTATCCTGTCCAGAAAACCAATAGTTTGGAGAATGGGAGTTACTATCTTAAACTCTTCGATACGCTATGGAATGACAAGAGTAAGCTTGCTGAGGTAACTGAAGAAGTGATTGAACATATATCGGAAGCCTACAAGGAAAATTCTCCAGAGTACATTTACTTCTTTACTCTTTATAACATCTTCTCAGAATTTCTGGAAGAAACTTCTGAAGATGAGTTGCCCAATGAGGCAACAGGCTTTAAGCAAAGCAAGGTTTGGAATATACTCTATAATTTTCAAAAAGATGCTGCTTATGCGATCATTAATAAATTAGAGAAATATAATGGATGTATTCTCGCTGACAGTGTAGGGCTTGGAAAAACCTTCACTGCACTTGCCGTGATCAAATATTATGAAAACAGGAACAAGTCGGTTCTTGTTCTCTGCCCGAAAAAGTTGTCGGAAAATTGGAATACCTATAAAGGCAACTACATCAATAATCCTATAGCCGATGATAGATTACGCTATGATGTTCTCTATCATACAGATCTGTCACGCTATTACGGAGAATCCAATGGAATTGATCTAGAACGGATTAACTGGGGAAACTACGATTTACTGGTCATTGATGAAAGTCACAATTTCAGAAATGGAGGAGAAATTGGTGAGGATGGAAAGTTAAATCGCTATCAGCGACTTCTAGATAAAGTGATTCGCTCAGGCGTTAAAACAAAAGTTTTAATGCTATCTGCTACTCCTGTCAACAATCGGTTTTTAGATTTGAAGAATCAACTGGCACTTGCCTACGAAGGTGACTCGAATCTAATCGATGATAAATTGAATACTGAGAGAAGTATAGATGACATTTTTAGGCAAGCACAAAGGGCCTTTAATGACTGGAGTGAACTTCCTACCAAAGAAAAGATTACCGAGAATCTGCTTAACAGGCTTAGTTTTGATTTCTTTGAAGTCTTAGATAGTGTAACCATTGCACGCTCAAGAAAGCATATCGAAAAGTATTATGATACTAAGGAGATCGGTGGGTTCCCAGAACGCTTAAAACCTATCTCTAAAAGGCCAGCACTTACAGACCTACCATCTTCAATGAAATACAACGAAATCTATGAAGAGTTAATGTCTCTAAGTCTTTCTATCTACACTCCTTCAAAGTACATTATGCCATCGAGGATGTATAAGTATCTTGAAGAGGGAGTTTATGTTGCTACCAACCTAACACAAAAAGGTCGTGAAGAGGGAATCAAACGATTGATGAGTATCAACCTACTGAAAAGGTTGGAGAGCTCAGTCTATTCTTTCAGATTGACGATAAATCGAATTCTGACATTGATTGATGCCACCATCAACAAAATTGATACTTATCAATCAGGGAACGAATACCTTGATCTTACGGATTTATCCTCTACACAGGACTATGATGAAGATGACCTTAATCAAGATTTTTTCTCTGTAGGAAAAAAAGTAAAAATCGATCTTGGAGATATGGATTATTTAACATGGTCTCAAGAACTAAAGAGGGATAGGGACATTCTAACGCTTGTCAATCTGATGATGAATGATATTACTCCAGAGCATGATAAGAAACTTCAAACTCTCTATACTCTGATTGATGAAAAAATCAATAATCCAATCAACTCCAACAATAGGAAATTATTAATCTTTACAGCCTTTGCAGATACAGCTGACTATCTCTATCAGAATGTAAGTCACTATGTGAAAGAAAAATATGGACTTCACAGTGCTCAGATAACAGGAACAGTTGATGGAAAAACTACTGTACCTGTTCGTAAAGCAGATCTTAATACTGTATTAACATTGTTTTCACCACTCTCTAAAGGTCGAGAGATCTTAATGCCTGGAAGTAACAAAGAAATTGACATCCTGATCGCAACGGACTGTATCTCTGAAGGGCAAAACCTTCAAGACTGTGATTATCTTGTAAACTATGACATCCACTGGAATCCTGTAAGAATCATACAAAGATTTGGTAGGATTGACCGTATTGGAAGTAAGAATAAAGTAATTCAACTTGTGAACTTTTGGCCTGATATGGACCTTGATGAATACATCAATCTAAAGGCTAGGGTAGAAACAAGAATGAAAATTTCAGTGCTAACCTCTACAGGCGATGATAACCTCATCAGTCCTGAAGAGCAGGGGGATCTTGAGTATAGAAGAGAGCAGCTTAAGAGACTACAAGAAGAAGTCGTGGATATTGAGGATATGAATAGTGGAGTCTCCATTATGGACTTAGGACTGAATGAGTACAGAATGGATCTTCTCGAGTATACAAAAAAAGGCGTTAACTTTGATAAAACGCCAAGTGGATTGCATGCAGTAGTCCATAGAAAAGAAGAAAATCCCTCGGGAGTCATCTTCATCCTAAAAAACATTAATGATAGTGTGAATAAAGATAATCGCAACCGCATTCATCCCTTTTACATGGTTTATGTAAGTAGTGATGGAGAAATCATCTGTGATTACCTTAATCCAAAAAAACTTCTTGATACCTTGAGATTTCTAGCAAGGGACGAGAGTGAACCAATTGCTGAACTGTATAAAGCATTCAATAATGAAACAAAGGATGGCAAAAACATGGAGACGATATCTAGTCTATTAAGTGATGCTATCAGCTCTATTTTAGATACGAAAGAAGAAAGTGATATTGATAGCCTTTTTACAGCAGGTGGCACATCTGCTCTATTATCACAAGTGAATGGACTCGATGACTTTGAACTTATCTGCTTCTTTGTAGTAAGGTGATGTGATGTTTAATTTACCTAAAAGCACAAAATTCTACAAACGGATTCCTAAAGGAAAATTCTATGAAAACTTAGATGTTTCCCCTAAACTGAAACGACTTTTCATCGATGAAATAAAAAATATCTACTGGAGCAACAAAATTTCAGAAGATACAGTCAACATTAAACGAGGGAAACAAGTAGAAGAGATACAAGTCTTTCTGATCAGCTTAAATCAAAAGAGTGTCGATGAAGCTCTATTGATTCAAATCGATCGACAGATACCTTACCATATTCTCTATATTCTCCAACATGATGAAGAATATCAAGCATGTGTTGGATACAAGGAAGAAGCTCTTAAAGGGAAGAATCCTTTTAAGGTCAGTACGTATTATTATACAAGTTGGATGAATCACGAAGAGCTTAAGATTGAGCTAAAGGGACTTGATCTAGATGCGGTTTATGAGAACATGCTAAGGGATATTGCAGGTCAAAGGCTTTGTGATAATGAAAGTGATAGTCTACCTGAAAGCATAGAGAAAGATCAAAAAAGACATCAAATTGAACAAGAGATCTCTAAGCTCATTTTTAAAAGAAACAAAGAAAAACAACTCAAAAAGCAAATAAGCTTAAATGATGAAATAAGAGTGCTAAAAAAGAAGCTAGAGTCACTAAACTAGTGACAGTCAAAAAGGAGAGAATGATGGAAAAAATGAAAATGGAAACACCTGATTGGATCTCTGAAAATATAGAAAAGATAGGCGAACTCTTTCCCAATTCTATTACTGAAACAAAAGACGAAGAGGGTAATTTAAGAAAGACTATTAACTTTGACGTTCTTAAGCAGATGATATCGAAAGATGTTGTTCAAGGGAATGAAGCCTATGAGTTTACTTGGGTTGGAAAAAAAGCATCTATGGTCGAAGCTAATAGACCGATTAGAAAAACACTAAGGCCTTGTAAAGAAGAAAGTAAAGACTGGGATAATACTGAAAATCTCTACATTGAAGGTGATAATCTTGATGTTCTTAAGCTTTTTAAAGAATCCTATTTAAATTCAATAAAAGTAATTTATATTGATCCTCCATATAATACTGGTAATGATTTTATTTATAACGATGATTTTAAAGTATCTAGAGAAAAGTATGAACTAGAGATTGGTGTATTAGACAAGGAAGAAAATAGACTGTTTAAAAATATGGATTCCAATGGAAGGTTCCACTCCGACTGGTGTTCTATGATGTACTCTAGATTACTGCTAAGTAGAATTCTACTCGCGAATGATGGAGTAATTTTTATTAGTATTGATGACAATGAGCAAGAAAATCTCAAAAAAATGTGTGACGAGGTTTTTGGAGAACATAACTTTATAGCTCAAGTTATTTGGGAAAGAGCATATTCACCTGTTAATCTAAAAAAACATTTTTCAGAAAATCATGATTATATTCTATGTTATGCAAAAAATATTGATTATGCAGTAAATCATGGATTACCTAGGGACGAATATGCCGACGAAAGATACTCGAATCTTGATAATGATCCTCGAGGACCTTGGAAATCGAGTGATTTTTCTGTTGGTCCAGCTGTTGAAAAAAATATTTACGAAATAACTACTCCCAGTGGAAGAATAGTTTTGCCCCCAAGTGGATATAGTTGGAGATTTAGCAAAGAAAGATTTAGGGAGTTGATTAATGATGACAGAGTCTGGTTTGGAAAAGATGGAAACAATGTACCTAGTTACAAAAGATTCTTATCAGAAGTTAAACAAGGAATTACACCAATGACTATTTGGAAATACACTGATGTAGGTCACTCCCAGAGTGCAAGTCAAAGTCTAAAAAAACTATTTGATGGTAAAGCATACTTTACTTATCCTAAACCTGTAGAACTAATAAAACGGTTAATTGGTCTTTATTCAGATAATAATTCTGTAATTCTAGATTTCTTTTCTGGCTCTTCAACTACCGCTCACGCTGTAATGGAACTAAACGCAGAAGATGGTGGTAATCGTAAATTTATCATGGTTCAACTACCTGAACAGACAGATGAAAAATCAGAAGCGTATAAGGATGGATATAAGAATATTTGTGAGATAGGCAAAGAACGTATTCGAAGAGCTGGAGAAAAGATAAAAGAAGATAATAAAGGCAAAGAAGGAATTGATCAACTTGATATTGGTTTTAGAGTACTCAAGCTAGACGAATCCAACATGAAAGATGTCTACTATTCTCCCAATGAAATGAGCCAAGGAATATTGGATCAACTAGAATCAAATATTAAAGAAGATAGAACCGACTTAGACTTGTTGTTTAGCTGTTTACTTGAGTGGGGGCTACCTCTATCCAGACCATACACATCTGAAGACATTAATGGGGTTACGATTCATACCTATAATGAAGGAGACTTAATTGCATGCTTCGATGAAGATATACCTCAAGATGCAATTCGTGAGATTGCAAGAAGAAAGCCTCTAAGGGTTGTTTTTAGAGATTCAAGTTTTAAAGACAGTCCTGACAAAATCAATGTCGAGGAAATCTTTAAGCTCTTAGCACCAGATACAAGCATTAGAGTACTATAGGGGGATCGAGTTGAAACTCAAATTTAAACATCAAAAATTTCAAGCTGATGCAGCAAAAGCTGTAGTCGATGTCTTTCAAGGTCAGCCCTATCTTACACCAAGCTATTTGATGGATCGTGGTATCGGTGACTATCAAACAGGTTTTTGGGATGAGGCTGATTTTACGGGGTGGAGCAATCAAAAACTACTACCTCAGTTAACCGATGGCATCATCCTTGAAAATATTAGGAGAGTACAAAGGAATCATTTAATCGAGCCATCTAAGAAACTGGAGGGAAGATACAACCTTACCATTGAGATGGAGACAGGCGTTGGTAAAACCTACACCTATATTAAGACGATGTATGAGCTAAATCAGAAATACGGATGGAGCAAATATATCGTTGTTGTACCAAGCGTGGCAATTAGAGAAGGAGTCTATAAGTCTTTCGAGATGACTCAAGATCACTTTGCCGAGGAGTATGGAAAGAAAATTCGTTTTTTCATCTATAACTCTCAAAGGTTAGCAGAGATTGATCGCTTCGCATCTGATAGTTCAATCAATGTCATGATCATTAATTCCCAAGCCTTTAATGCAAGAGGAAAAGATGCAAGACGTATTTATATGGAACTTGATGAATTTAGGTCTAGACGACCAATTGACATTATTGCAAAGACAAATCCGATCTTAATCATAGATGAACCTCAATCCGTAGAGGGAAAGAAAACAAAGGAAGGATTAGAAGAATTTGAACCTCTCTTCACCCTTCGCTATTCTGCAACCCATAGGAAAGATTCAATTTATAACATGATCTACCGCCTTGACGCTATGGAAGCATATAACAAAAGGCTAGTAAAGAAAATTCAAGTAAAAGGAATTACTCAGAGTGGAAACACAGCTACGGATAGCTTCCTCTATCTTGAAGGCATTAATCTATCAAAAAAGGCACCTACAGCCACACTGACCTTTGATTATAAAGGAAAAAGTGGTGTAAGAAAGAAGACACTGCGTGTGAACGAAGGTGATAATCTTTATGATCTTTCTGGTGAAATGGAAGAATATAAAGTAGGTTACACGGTGAAGTTTATCGATGGCAGAGATGACTCTGTTGAATTCCTAAATGGAATAAAAATCTATGCAGGGGATGTCATTGGAGAAGTCAACGAAGATGCGCTGAGACGTATTCAAATTAGAGAAACTATTCTATCTCATGTAGAAAGAGAAAGAGAACTCTTTTATAAAGGAATTAAAGTACTGTCTCTGTTCTTTATCGACGAAGTTGCCAAGTATAAACAATATGATGAAGCAGGGGATCCCTATAACGGGATTTATGCTCAGATGTTTGAGGAAGAATATCAAGAGATTATCAATGAGCTTCAAATACGTTTTGGAGAAGATGACTATATTCAGTATCTAAACCAAATTGATCCGAGAGATACTCATGCAGGTTATTTTTCAATTGATAAAAAAGGAAAGATGGTAGACAGTAAAGCAACGAAACGAGATAACTATGTCTCGGATGATGTGGATGCATATGATCTGATCATGAAAAATAAAGAACTTCTTCTTGATCGTGATCCAAAACGCTCTCCCGTACGCTTTATTTTTTCTCACTCAGCATTACGTGAAGGTTGGGATAATCCAAATGTTTTCCAAATCTGCACGCTAAAGCAAAGTGACAGTGAAGTAAGAAAACGTCAAGAAGTAGGTAGGGGACTCCGTTTATGCGTTAATCAAGATGGCGAGAGAATGGATACTTCAGTTCTTGGAGAAGACATACATCACATTAATACACTGACTGTTGTGGCTAATGAGAGCTATGAAAGCTTTGCCGAAGGACTACAATCAGAAATGGCTAAATCGATTTATGATAGACCTTTAAGTGTGACCATGGAACTCTTCGAAGGAAAAATTCTCCGTGATGAAAAAGGTAATGAGGAAATTATCGATGGAGATACCGCAAGGTCCATCTACCACGATATGATTCTAAATGGCTATGTAGACAAAAAAGGCTCTCTCACTGATCAGTATTATGTTGATCGAGATAATGGTGTACTAAAGCTTGCTGAGGAAGTAGCTTATGCACAGGAATCCATTATTGATATTTTGGATTCAATCTATGATCCTAAGAAATTTAAGCCAGAAAATGCCTTTAGCAATGATGTTGAGTTGGAACTAGACAAAGAAAAAATGGATTCAAAAGAGTTCAAAGCACTGTGGAAAAAAATCAGCAAGAAGTCGTTTTATACAGTTGATTTTGATACAGATGAACTCATAAAAAAATCAGTCCATGCACTGGATAACAGACTCCGTGTCCCAAAAATATTCTTTAAAGTTGAGAGTGGCGATATGGATACAATCCGCTCTAAAGAAGATCTGGAAAGAGGAAGTGCTTTTTCGAAGACCGATTCAGCTCTCTATGATAGCAAGAGCGCTCGTGTAATCACTTCGGTTAAATATGATCTCATTGGAAAACTTGTAGAGGAAACAGGATTGACGAGAAAGGCCATGGTGGAGATCTTAAAGAGAGTCCGCCAAGATACCTTTGAACAATTTAAGGATAATCCAGAAGAATTCATCATTAAAGCATCAGGGATCATAAACGATGAAAAAGCAACAGCAATCATTCAGCATATCACCTATAATAGCTTAGAAGAAGAGTACGGCAGTGATCTCTTTACTGATGCTACGGTTAAAGCAAAATTAGGCGTCAATGCTATGAAGACGAAAAAACATGTTTATGATCATGTTGTCTATGACTCGGATAACGAGAAGAAATTTGCAAGTGAGCTAGACTCTAGTAAGGAAGTAGCTGTCTATATAAAGTTACCTTCTGGGTTTTATATCTCAACACCTGTAGGGAAGTATAATCCAGACTGGGCAATTGCTTTCTATGAGGGAGATGTTAAGCATATCTACTTTGTTGCAGAAACAAAAGGATCTCTTCGAAGCTTGGAATTGCGTGAGATTGAACGCTCAAAAATCCATTGTGCAAAAGAACACTTTAAAGCAATCAGTAACAGTCAAGTTGTATATGATGTAGTGGATAACTACTCATCATTATTGAATCTAGTCCGAAAGTAACAAAAATCTTTTGGAGCAGATATTTATAGTCAATATGTCGATGAAAGAGGAGATTAAGTGGCAGATTTTAAGTATGAAATTACAGAACGAATTGCTATCCTTTCTGAAAATAATAGAGGGTGGACAAAAGAGTTAAATAAAGTAAGCTGGAATGGAAGAGCACCCAAATACGATTTAAGAGATTGGAGCCACGAAACTGGCAAAATGGGAAGAGGCATTACGTTATCTGATGAAGAGGTATCAAATTTAAGAGAAGTCCTAAATGCAATAGACATTTAGGTGTGGAGGAAAGATACATGGCTCAAGTTGTAAATATATTCAATTTCCTGAAAGATTATAATCAGGTATCCAATCCAGTTGTCACCGTTATTGACAAACAGATATGGAGTATGGATTTAACAAAAATCCCAAAGATCGAAGAAATTGAATCAGCATTTTCTGGATCTGAAATTGATGAATTGACCTTTCTAAAGGTAACAAAGCCCATTCTTGAGCCATGTCCTAAACCTGATGATTCTCTGCTTGAGTGGATCGCGAAGAACTGGCAGGAACCTGCAGTTGATACAGTCCTTTATAATAAGTCGCTTACGCGACATAAAGCAGATGAAGAGGGAAAAGAAATTGAAGTTCAAGAGAAGTTTGAAGACGATCCAAGGCGCATAGAGCTTTATGAAGAGTGGTCGCGTAAAAGGTCTCAATGGAGAGAAGTTCAAGCTCCTAAGCAAGAAGGTTTAGATCTTTACAACAAACTGTATAGATTATATTCTGACATGAAAAAAGAAGCTGAAGGGGTCGAACTCATTATTGGAGATGGAGTGATTTCCTGGAAAACTGACGGACAAATCATTCGTCACCCTATACTGCTACAAAAAGTAAGTTTAGAATTTGAACCTGAAAAACCGAGATTCATCGTCAAGTGTGAAGAGATTAAAGCTGAGCTCTATACTGCCATGCTTAGAGTCATGTCTTCAATTAATCAAAAAATGCTGACAAGTATCATTAAAGAAGTTGAAGACAATGAGTTCAACGTAGTTGACAGACTGAATACTCGCGGGCTTTTTCAGAGACTTATCCATGTTATTGATCAAAGGGGAGAGTTTGTCGAAAAACTCGGCCCCATAAATGAACACGCACAAATTACGATTAGCCCAGTTATGTTCTTGCGTAAAAGAACGCTGGGTTATTCTGCTTTCTTGGAAAAAGTCATTGAAGAGATTGAAGAAAAGAGTGAAGACATTCTACCGAGCTTCTTTCAAACGATGATCGGTAATCATCAAGATGAAAAGGAAGGACCAGTAGAATCAGATGAATGGAATTTCAGTGGGATAGATAAAGATATTCTCTTGACACTTCCTGCAAATAATGAACAGTTAAAGATTATCAAATATCTTGACCGATACGGTGCAGTACTTGTACAGGGGCCTCCTGGAACAGGAAAAACCCATACCATTGCCAATCTTATCGGCCATCTACTCAGTCAAGGAAAAAGTGTTTTGGTCACAAGCCATAAAGAAAAAGCACTTACCGTTCTTAAAGATAAAGTATATAAAGACCCTCAAAACCCTGATTTAAATCTACAGAGTCTCTGCATAAGTCTACTTAGCTCTAAATCACAGAAGAATGAAATGGACCATGCTATTAATGAGATTGCCGCAAAGGGGACTTCTTTAGATGAAAATGAGTCCGTTCAGACAATTAAAAGGTTACAAAAAGAACGAGCTGCTCTTATAGAAAAGTCTCAAGGAAACAGTAGTAAACTTCTAGAAATAAGAGCCTTGGAATACAAAGATCTTGTCTATGACAATGAAACTATATCACCTATTGATGCTGCAAAATTCATTAAGTTTGGAGAAAACCATCTAAATATTATCCCAGGTAAAACATCAGACGATACTTTAGGATTTCCTTTAACAGGTGAAGAACTTCACACACTATACGGTAGTAATAGTGCTATTTCTGCGAGAGAAGAATCGTTACTTGATGCTAAACTTCCCGATTTTGACAGAGTTTGGAACGTAAAAGACTTCAGTACATTATGCGAGAGCATAGCAAAGTTTCGGGAGATCCAAGAGAACTTTGATTCAGTTTTTGACTTTAATAAAAGAATGACCCTTAATGACTGTAGAAACTTTCTTGATGAGGCATATAAACTTAAGGCTGAACTAGAAAGTTTATCAGAGCTGCAAATTTTTCTTTTTGAAAAGTCAATGTGTGAACCAGCATATCCTAAACTTTGGGATAGTGTGCTTAGAGATTTTGATGAGCTTTACAAGGAATATGATCAAGTCTATACAATAACCGTTGATTATGACTTTGAGTATGATTCTACAGTTAAAACTGACGAAAATTTGGAAGTTTTAGATGAGATTATTGCTACGGGGAAAGAAGTTCCTATCGCTATGCCTTGGTCCCTCTTTAAACCTAAATGGACGGCTTTACGGGATGCGATAAAAAATGATGGAAGACCCATTGAAAAAAGGAATGAGTTTATTGCCCTTCGCACAATCTTTTCCTATGAGATTGAAAAGAAAAAACTGATTAGAAAAATCAACAAGTTATTGAGTGATTCCTTACCAAAAATCCAGGTCGATGATCAGGGCTTTGAACGAGATGGTATCCAGCAAAAAGAAAGTATACGCATAGCCCTCAACTGGTATAAGCATCGATGGGAACACTATGTTGAGCGATTGAAAAGATTCATTGAAAGAGATGATCAATGGAATGAAAGAAGTAGAGTTAACTATAATGAGCCCTTTTCTTGGCTTAAGGATTTGCTGATCAATTTAGTGATTCCTGAGCTTGATTATCAACTAAATATGATCCAACTAAGAGATAAAAAAATTGAGCATCAAAAATATCTTGATTACTTAAGAAACTATCAACTGCAAAACGAAATTCTTGATCAGTTAATTATGTCAGTTGAAGGATTAGATACAAAGGCATATCAAGATGGTTATAGTGAAATTGAGAGTATTTTAAGAAAGTCCAATGCACTAAAAAGAAGGAGAGAGATTCTCGAAAAATTAAGTTCTGTAGCACCTCTTTGGGCACATGAGATTAAGAATAGAAAAGGGATTCATGGTGAGGTAGAACCTCCGAAAGACATTGTGGCTTCTTGGAAATGGAAACAACTTGACCAGCAAGTGAAACGCTTAGATGCTTATGACGCAAACGAAATACAAAAAGAGATTCATGAGATCAATGAAAAGCTCTTTAAAAATGCCCAGCGCTTAGCTTATGAAAGTGCTTGGTATGAAAAAATAACAAACACAACGATAGCTCAAACCCAAGCTATTGAGGGTTGGAGAACAACAATTCGACAAATTGGGAAGGGCACAGGCAAAAAGGCTCCTGCATTAATGAGAAAAGCAAGAGAACTAATGCCACTATGTCAGTCTGCAATTCCAGTGTGGATTATGCCACTAAATCGAGTTGTAGAAAATTTTGATCCTCAAAACAATAAGTTTGATGTAGTGATTGTTGATGAGGCAAGTCAGAGCGATATTTTAGCTTTGTCCGCCCTTTATCTTGGTAAAAAGATCATCATCGTTGGAGACGACGAGCAGGTAAGTCCGGATAGTGTTGGAATCAAAAAAGATGAAGTTGATGCCCTCATAGAAATGCATCTACAAGGAGTTCCCAACAGCCACTTATTTAATGGACAAACATCGCTCTATGACATGGCCAAATCTTCAGGGTTTAAGCCCTTAATGCTTACGGAGCATTTTAGATGTTTACCTGAAATCATTGAATTCAGTAATGCACTCTCTTATAACGGAAGGATAAGACCTCTGCGAGATGCCTCAAGAGTAACGATAAAACCTCCTGTTGTGGAGTATCGAGTGAAGAGCGGAAGAAGAAACAATCGAAAAGTGAATGAGATCGAGGCCATTCATATTGCGTCTCTAGTTTGTGCTATGGTTGAAAGTCCTGCTTATAAAGATAAAACCATAGGCGTGATTTCCCTACTGGGTACTGAACAAAGTTATGAAGTAGATCGATTACTTCAAGCTCATTTAAGTCCAGTTGAGTATGAGAGGCGACAAATACAATGTGGAACATCTCCGCAGTTTCAGGGGGACGAGAGAGATATCATTCTTCTTAGTGTAGTTGATAGCGCGAATGAAGTTGGTGGGCCGGTACGACTTGTTAGCGAAGATGGTCGAAATGACATGTATAGAAAGCGATATAATGTCGCAGCTAGTAGGGCAAAAGATCAGATGTGGGTTGTCCACTCATTGAATCCTGATATTGATCTAAAGCCTGATGATATTAGACTTCGACTTATTAAGCACGCACAAAATCCAGATACTTCGGCTGCAGATGCTAAACTTCTACATGCAGAATCACCCTTTGAGGAAGAGGTCATGAATTATCTGCTCAATAAAGGCTATCAGGTGGTCCCTCAGAAAAAAGTAGGATCATATCGTATGGATATGGTTATTGAAGATGGAGACAATCAGGTTGCGATAGAGTGTGATGGAGAAAAATGGCATACCCAAGATGATCTTCCAAACGATTTAAAGAGACAAGCCATACTCGAAAGATTAGGGTGGAGATTTATTCGCATCAGAGGTAGTGCTTTTTATCGTGAACCAGATAAGACTATGGAGAATGTGGTTTCTGAATTGGATAAATACGGAATACGCCCAGATTATTCAAAGGAAAGTGCACGTTGTACTCTAAATAACGGCTACGATTTTAGTCAGGTTGATGAGCTTAAAGTTAGGGCATCAGAAATTAGAAGGGAATGGTTTCCTGACAAGTTTGTTGATGAAATTTTAAATTACGTAGATCCAGAAATGATCTTAATTGATGAAAAGAAAAATTCTTCAAAAGAACTAATGGAAAAGAAAGTTGATTTACCTATTTTAGAAGCACTAGATAATAAAAATCCAACTCCGACAGTTCGTCAAATGATAAAAAAACCTAAAAAAGTGGTAGTTAAATACAATAACATAACGATTGAAGAAAAAGAAGAACTAGAAACACAGAAGTCCTCTTTGTTAGCTAAACAAGCTATTTCTCAACAAGAATTGCCCATTATAGATCTCTTAAATCAACTTGAAACAGAGATTGTTTTTCCTGAGGAAGCCTTTGATGAATCTAAAATCAGGAGAAAAGGGAGTGAAGATAGGGGAGTAGTTGAAGAATTCCCTATGGTAGATCTCTTAAATCAACTTGAAACGGAGATTGATTTTCCTGAAGAAGCTTTTGACGAAAGTTATAACATCATCCGAGATGCTGGACTTATTTTTGTTGAAGAAGAAAAAGTGAAAGATAATAGAATTCTTACTTCAGGTCAAAATAATCACACTTTTGATTTTAGGAAAGATCACATTGAGCAGAGTAAAAGAGTACAAAAAAATGAAGAAAGTGGATTTCGAGCAGAAGAAAAAATTCCAGAAGGGTTAACCAAGAAAAAAACAGCTGACAGGTCTTTCGATAACAGATCAACTAATAAACCGAGATTTGATTTTAGAACGAGAAAATAGTAAGCCAGAATGATCTTTAAAAGAGTTCTAATACAATATGGAGAGATCATGAAAACGATTGATAAAAGCCGTATAGATATTGAAAACTATAGTTATTTATCTTTATTCGATGAACAGTTTTCTATTTTGGATTTTAAGAATACAGTGAAAAATGTAGAAAAATCATCTGGCAAGCATATTGATTTAGCTAAGATTGATTTTCAATATGCTTTAGAAAGATAAGGGATGAAGGACGTGAACATCGCATTTGTGATTTATGCTTAGCAGATGCAAAGGAGAAGCATAGAAAAGTAAAACTGCAAGTCGAAAAAGCGGGTAATTACGTGATAAAGCTAGCAACTCTAATAGTTATAGGGATTTATGGTAACGTAGTTAAGAAGGGGCAAGATGGAGCAGTTGATCTTGTGGTCAATAAATTTGGTGAATTAGCAAAAGGTGTACGAAGAAAGTAGCATCGACATAAATAAACACTAATAAGGGTGAATAGAAATGAACAATTTTTACTGGTATCTCATCATAATAAATGCAATTGGTTTTATTCTTTTTTTGGTTAACACTCTACTATATTCATGGTTTGATGGAGAGCGGACGGTTGATCCTTTACTAACAGTGGTTGCCATTATTGGGGGATCTGTGGGAATTATTTTGTCCATGTTAATTTTTGACCGAAGATTTGTAAAAGCCAATATGATGTCCAGAGTTTTTGTTGTTTCAATCTCAATTGTGCAAATTGTTCTATTTTTATTTTATAATGAGAGAAGACCGATTGGTCAATTAGATTTAAACTTTTTAGTTTTCTTGATAGATTGTAATATTAAGTGCAACAGTCCAAAAAGTTAAAACTCATTAGGAAGCTTCGTGTAAAATAGATTTACCACTAAACTATTCACGGAGGGCCCCCTAATGAGTTACCACCATCTTACACCATTTGAACGCGGACGACTAGATACTTTACATAAGCAAGGTCATAGCATTCGCACTATCGCTAAAGAACTATCTAGAAGTCCTTCCACCATCAGTCGAGAACT